>ERZ808051.47-NODE-47-length-162649-cov-7.825210_pt1 | contig 162649 bp, 134 predicted proteins | sample MGYA00380199_ERZ808051 | MGnify/ENA primary metagenome ERZ808051 (study PRJEB31490, sample SAMN06133391) | mouse gut metagenome | isolation source: J11 | host: mice | place: China: Chengdu | collected 2015-05 ... | reverse complement strand
GTCATCTCGAACCCCTTCTCCTCCATGACCGGAACGAGGACCTCGTTGACCAGCCTCCTCTTCTCCTTCATCCCTATCTTCATCTCTGTCCCTCCTCGTATCCTTCTTGCTCCCGCCCCGCCGCTGCTATGCCAGCAGCCGGAGCAGCAGGTATATGATAATGCCGATCGTCCCCACTGCGGTGGCAGTACCCACGTATTTATAGTATCTCTCCCATCTCTGGCCACCTTCAGCAGGTCGGTGGCAAGATCAAATAGTTATGCTTCAGAAGTCAACCTGCAGACAACTTTCCATGGAATATTTACATATATCAAATTCATAAACGAGCCTAGCAAAACTATGACCCTATAGTTCATCAACAGCTCCATCAATTCATGTATGTATTGAAATATTCCCTCTTCCGTTTCTATAGTTTACATGAACAAAAAATGCCGCCTTTCCCTCATAACACCTTATCAACGCCATCACCTCTGTCAATAAATTTCCCTCCAAATCCTCCATACCTTCACTGATATAAAGTGTGCTTTTCAGACCATAGGCAATACTATCCTCGTCATCCAGAAGATCATACCCTAATTCCAGCAAAGATAATATATGATTTTCAAAAAAATCATTAACTGTAATGATCTCATCCTTTTTTGTTGAAATTATTGACCTCAGTTCCTGAACATCCTCCTTTCGCAAATTCTTTTCATCTACATATTTAGCGAAAATCTCTTTCACACGTAACAGCTTAGACCTAACATATTTAGGTGGGATTTTCATTGCAAATGTAAATGACGCACATTCAGATCCCGACAAAATCCTCTGCAATCGACATACCAATTCTTTGCAAAAGTGCACATCCATATCGCCAATTTCTGTCAGCTTTGTGATAATTCCCCATACCTCCATTCTCTCAATGTCCAAATCATCATCTCCAATCATTTTATGAAGGAAACTAACCGACCATTCAAAAAGAGTCTTCTGGGATATTTCATGTGATAAAAACTGACATAGTTTTCTGTTAATCAGATTTTTTGTATTAACCATACATTACTCCTAATTTTAATGCATGTGTAAAGTATACTGATGCCCAGCTGCCTGAGGACAATGACCTTGGAAACACAACTTCGGAATACTGTTCCGTAACCTTTCCTATTGACGCATTGTGCGCCTCATCTCTCTCTATGCCCCACCAGCTTGTCCAGCTCCAGAATGTTTTCGACCTGTTCATCATAGTACTGGCTCTCCTCCAGCACACCCGGCCGTCCAAAAGGCGACGGATACGTCCAAATATCATGGCCGTCTTGTTTTCTCACAATCTTCACTCGAACATAATACTTCCCTTTTCCAACTGCAGCTAACGCAGCTATGACACCTTCTATCTCTTCCTCGTTACCTCTGAGAAAGTCACCCAAATAGATATCATAATCAAAATGCTCTTGCCGTTTTGCAAACCGGATCTCTATTTCTGCTATCGCTTCGTCAATCTATGTGTAGTCATCTGTTGACAGTTCAGGAAGTTGGTACTCTTTCTCGATCCCATAATTTACAACTGTCCTCCCTATCCATTTGCAGGAATATGGCTCTAATGTCTTCGCTATATCGCCGGACATCTCTATACGAGATATTCCGTATCGGTCATAGCCCGATAATCTGTGCGCATCATATAGGAATCTTGAATCTTCTGTGTCATCTCGAACCCCTTCTCCTCCATGACCGGAACGAGGACCTCGTTGACCAGCCTCCTCTTCTCCTTCATCCCTATCTTCATCTCTGTCCCTCCTAGTATCCCTCTTGCTTCCGCCGGCCACTGTTATGCCAGCAGCAGGTGAAGCAGTATGTATATGATAGCAACAATCGTTGCAGATGTGGCGGCAGTACTGCCGTATTTACGGTACCTCTCAAAGTCATGGTTGCCAAAGCCACTCTCCCCTATTGAGTTTGGTCTGCGATACCAGCCTCATCGGACATTCGTTCTTCCGTATGATAGGAAGCTTTATTTTGCTATCCTCTACGCTTCCGCTTACTCTATTCACCCAGCATAGCTGGAGGCTTAACTTTTTTATTTAATCAATTGCCTCAAGAATTATACATTACCTGAAATAATCTATAAAATTCCTCCTTCCATCTCTCCTCTTCCACAATGGTATATACCCTATGCAGCCCCTCACTTGTCTCTTCAATAGAAAAAATTCTATAGTACACCCCCTCTTGTACCACATCCGGATTCTCCTTGCGCCATTCTTTTGACACCTCATCAGCATCATCTACCCAATTTTTTTCCAGACCGCCTATCCTTTTCACATTCCAATCCTCGTCATAATCGCAAATTTCAAATCGCTCTATGCCAACTAAGCCGTCACTATTATAGCAATAGACTAACTGATCATTACAAAAAGCAAAATACTCAACCATGTCTGTCACATCCCATATTACGGTCTTGACCCCATTATCTGTCAGTGCGAAAATGCCAACTATGCACTTCATCTCTTCATTTTTTCTGTCCCCTTTTTCTTGCAGAATGAGTTCTTTCTTTCCATCATGATTCACATCCTGACAGACCCATTTCAGATGTTCAGAATTTGGGCTGTTCTGCATACTCTGCAGCATTTTGCGCACATCATCATCAGTTATGCATCCAAAGTCACCTCTTCTGATTTCATTCCATTCAGCAATACCATCACTATCGTCATACTTTGCGGCACACCCACAAAACAGCAATACCATAAAAATCAACAAAAGAAGACTGATTTTTCTTTCTATAACAGTATTCATGTTCTACTCTAACACTTCCTCCCTATATATGATAATGGAACCATTTCTATTAAATCTATTTAGCCCTTTGCTTTTTTTATTTCCTTTTGCATCTTCATTTATTACATACCATTCTACAATAGGTCCCGACTTTCCAGTGTCAACTTTCTCTCCAGCAAACGATTCTCTTGTCTGTATCATTCTTGTAGGTGCTGAATGTGCCTTTACATCAACAATAATCGCCGGGATATAATATGTAACGGAATCCAATACAATCGAAATATCAACACATGTTCCATAAGCCATTTCTTTCGCATCTATTTCACCAAAATCAAAATTTGGATCTTGCAACTTAGGCCCTATGGCTATAGCATGTCGTTCAATTCCATCATAAATTAATGTCCCTCTCTGAGGGTCAAGTACTTGTCCTCCATAAGTATTACCCCCATAATAATTCAGCCGACTATTTACACCACCAAAAGACTGCGGCGCACCAAATGGCTCAACACCACATTTCTCATATATATCCTCGAAAAAATATTGTTCTTTTGTTGTTAATAAAGTAGGGTTATCATATAGAATATAATATCCCTCAAGACTATCACTCACTATTTCCTCCGCACCATACGCTAAATATCCCACAAAAGCCGCTATTTTTTGTTCTGGATCGCACTCCGCCGTCTGGCTATTCAACCTCGCATATTCCTCAGCGAATCTGATATAGTCCTCATCGGAAAGATTCCTATTCTCCCCGAAGAAGCAGGTTACGCCGGCAGATAGTGGGTTCTCCACTTTTATGCCGTTGTCAGGGAGAGCGGTAGGCATCGGTGTCTCCAACGGAACGGGCTCCACTACCTGATACTCTGGTATATACCATAGATCCTCCCACCATTTTGCAATGCCGTCCCATATATTCCTGAAGAAGTCCCCTATGACCTTGTTCCCGCTGGGATCCCTATCGTTCAGGTAGCTGCTCAGGCAGTAGTTGTACCTGTTCAGCGTCAGGGGCTCCCGGATGCTCCCAAGGTATGCGTCCTCCGTCAGGAAGCTGGCCGTGGTCACGCAGTAGTACCGGGCCCGCCCTGCCGTTTAAGTTCTGCTCCACCAGAACCTCCGCATGCTCCCGGTTCACGTCGTTGACGTACTCGATCAGCTCGTACCTGCTGGTGAGCACCGCCCCGGAGGCCCCCATGAGGCCCATCAGATCCTCCTCCGTGGCGCTGACCTCCCCCCAGGCCTTGAGCTGGATCCCGGTTCCGTCGTAGTCTGCGTTCTTGTGGCTGCAATAGTAGGCGCTGAAGTCCTCGTCCTTCTCCGGGTTGTAGCTTAACTGGTAGACCCGGTTCCCGTCGCCGTCGTAGGCGGCGGCCATCTGCAGGGTGTTCCCCTCGTACACTGCCCTCAGGCGGCTCTCCACGGTGTAGGAGTAAGTCCTTACACCGTTGTCCGTAGGGCTGTACTCCCGTGTCAAATTCCCGTCGCCGTCATAGGAGTAGCAGACCTTCCGCAGGCTCCTGCCGTCGCAGAGGACGGCCTCGGAGAGCTGGTTGCTCTCATTATACACGTACCGGTTGCTCTCCACAACCTTCCCGCCGGGATTTTTCTTCTCCTCCAGCGTGCGGTTCCCCATCAGGTCGTAGGCGAAGCGCCATGAGGTGGTGCCACAGCCCGCCTCCGTCTCCGTGGCGGAAAGCAGCTTGCCCGCATCATCGTAGGTGAAAGCCCTATCCATCACAAGCAGATAATAGGAAAGTCCCCCGCCGCAGCCATGACCGCAGTTCTCCCCGGCCCGCTCCGGCTTATAGGGCGCATGGGGCTGGCGTCCGTAGGCGTCCATCTCCCGGGCCTCCTCGGAATGCTCCGCCACAATGAATCCCCTCTCGTCGTAGGTATATACATAATGCCCAAGGACCCAGCCGCAGTCGTCGCACCTATTGGTCAGCTCTACCACCTGATTCCTCCCATTATAGACGCTGTATGCGCCTATGCCGTTGGGCAGGTGCACCGCCACGGGGCGGTTCAGGGCGTCGTACTCGTAGGCCGCGGTCTCGCCCCTGCGTCCGGTTACTCCGGTGAGGTTGCCGTTCAGATCATATTGATAGGACACTGCCGTGCCGTCGGGATAGAGGATGGCAGATAGCTCGTCCGCCTCGTCGTACTCATAGCCGATCTTATCCCCCCGGCCCTCATCGTGAGAATGACCGCCCTCCTGACTCGGCCTGCGGTAGACGGTCACGGAAGAAAGCCTGCCCAGAGCATCGTAGGTATATTCCGTGTCCCCGGTCTCGTCCTCCATGGACTCCCTTCCGCCTATAGCATTATAGGTATAGTCTACATCTCCTGCGCTCTTGTTCCCTGCACTGTCCTCATAGGATTTCTCCACCAGCCGGTTCAGCTTGTCGTAATCGTATCCCACCCGGTTGCCGCCGTTAGAGGTATAGGCCTGCAGTCGGGAGGCGGCGTCATATTCCATGGCTTCTTTCCGCCCTGCCGCATCCGTGATTGCAGTGAGGTTGCCCTCCAGATCATAATCGTAGGAGGTGCCCCGTCCAAGATAGTCCGTTACCGCCGTCAGGTTGTCCATCACGTCCCAGACATAGCTGGCAGCACTCCCCATGGGATCCACAAGGGCCGTCATCCGATCCTTCAGGTCATAGGCATAGCTCGTCACCCGCCCGCCGGCGTCGGTATGGGACAGCACGTTCCCGTGGGCATCGTAGGTATAGCGCTCCGTCAGCCCCATCTTGTCCGTCTGTGCGGTCAGCCGGTTCCCGTCATCATAGACATAGCTCTCCCTCTGGCCCAGAGGATCCACCGTGCCTATGAGCCTATCGTCCTTATCATAGCCGTAGACATAGACATACCCCTTGGGGTCGGTGACAGAGACTCTGTTGTAGTTTCCGTCGTACCCATACCTGACAGTACGGTTCCCCGGCGTGGTGACGCTCTCTATGTTGCCCTCCCTATCGTAGACGATGGATGCGGACTTTCGCTCCGGATCCGTCACGGCAGTCATCCTATCTGCCCTATCATAGGAAAAGGTAAACACATTGCCCAGCGCATCCGCGGCCTCGGTACGATTGCCGCGCCCGTCATAGCCATAGGTCGTCACGCCGCCCTCCGGATCCGTTACCTTTGTGAGATTGTGCAGCACATCATACTCAAAGAGGGTAGCTCTCCCCAGACTATCCTCCTGCCTTATGATATCGTCCCCGTCGCTGTAGGTGAAGGCCGTGATATAGCCCAGAGGGGTAGTGACGGACACCAGACGCTGGGCCCCGTCATAATCATAGAGATAGGCGCCTCCGTTGGGCATGGTCTGTCTCTCCACCTTCCCGTTAGCGTTCACCTTGTAGAGGGTCACGGCGCCCATAGCGTCCGTGACGCTGGTAATTACGTCGTGCTTATCGTAGGTATAGGTCTCCTCCGCTCCCAGAGGGGAAGTCTGTCTCACCAGACGGTACAGCTTGTCGTAGGTATATCTCCACGTCTCCCCCATCCCGTCGGTGACAGAAGTCAGATTGCCCACCCCATCATAGCCATAGCTCTCGGTGATGCCTTCCGGGGTGGTGACGGAGATCAGATTGCCTCTGTTGTCGTAGTTGTATGCGGTCACGCCGCCGTTGCCGTCCGTGTAGGACACCAGACGGTTCAGGGCATCGTAGCCGTAATAAGTCGATATGCCGTTGCCGTCCTCATGAGCGGTGAGATTGCCGTCTCCGTCATAGGCAAAGACCGTGGCTGCGCCCTCCGGATCCACCTTCCGGCTCAATCGGTTCAGGACATCATAGGCGTAGGAGTACGCCGCCTCTCCGGGCTTGGTCATGCCGATCAGGTTGCCCGCTCCATCGTACTCATAGGAGGTCACTCCCCCTGCAGGATCCGTGACCTTCACCAGCCTATCCAGATCATCATAAGCGTACAAGGTCACTGCGCCGTCCACCGCCGTGACGGACACTACACGGTTCAGGGCATCATAGCCGTAAACGGCACTGCGCCCCAGCACATCCGTCTGCCGCACCAGATTGCCCCCATGGTCATATTCATAAAGCATCCTATTGCCTGCGGTATCCCAGACCTCCGCAAGCCGTCCGCAGACATCGTAGGTATAGGTAGTTTTCACGCCGTAACGGTCTGTCCGGGACGCCAGCTCTCCCGTGGGCAGATAGGCATAGGTCTCCTCCTCTCCGTTGGGATAGGTGTGGGACAGCATCCTGCCCTCTCCGTCATAGGCATAGGCATGGACATTCCCCAGCCCGTCCCGGGTCTCAGTCAGATTCCCCTCCCCGTCATAGGCGTAGGCGGCGAGAGCGCCGTCTCCGTCGGCAGCGGACACTATGCGGCCGATACCGTCATATTCATAGGACGTGACATTGCCCAGAGCATCCTGCACCTGCGTCAGCCGGCCTATGGCATCATAGGTATAGGCGGTGGTGCGGCCCTCAGGAGTGGAATCGGACAAAAGCCTGCCCTCCCTATCGTAGGCAAAGCCCATGGCGCCCCCAAGGGCATCCGTCAGAGCCGTGAGGCGGTTCATGGCGTCATAGGCATAGGCGGTGGTGCGGCCCAGCTCGTCTTTGGCTGACACCAGATTTCCTGCGCCGTCATACCCATAGACACAGACTCCCCCCATGGGATCTTGTGTTTTGACCAGACGATTCAGTCCGTCATATTCGTAGCTCCAGACTCTGTCCCCGGCATCCCGGATCCCAATCAGGCTGCCGCATCCGTCATAGTCCAGATAAGCAGTCCGGCCCAGCTGGTCGGTGACGGAGACCGGTCGGCCCAGCATGTCATAGACATAGCTTATGGCAGTCTGATCTGCATAAATGATTTTCTTCACCCGTCCGCAGACGTCACTCTTATAGAGCGTCTCATTGCCGCAGGCATCGATGGCGGAAACCGGAGCCCCGGTCATAGGGTCATAGGAATAGGACGCTACCGCCCCCGTGCGGTCCGTGACCCCAACCACCCTATCGCCGGCGTCATATTCATAGGACGTTGCCCTGCCGTTGGCATCCACAGTGGAAATCAACCGGTTCATGGCATCATAAGCATAGGAAGTGACTCCGCCCTCTGCATCCGTCTCCGTCAGCTTATTGCCATTGGAATCGTAAGTATAGGTCAAGGTGTTGCCCAGAGGATCACGTCCCTGAAGGATCCGATTCATCTTGTCATAGGTGAAGATGCTGGCATTGCCTTCTTTATCGGTGATTCCTATAACTCTGCCTGCATTGTCAAAGGCATACAAGACAGCATTGCCCGCCCCGTCCGTCTCCCGGATCAGCCATCCCTTGGCATTGTATTCTCTCCGGCTCACCGCACCTTCGGGATCCGTGACAGAGAGCAGGCGGTTCATGGCGTCATAGGCGTAGCTCCATAGGCCTCCCGCCCCGTCCGTCATGGATATGGGACACGCCCCTTCCCCGTCATAGGCATAGGAGGTCACATGCCCTTCCGGATCCGTGGCCGATATAAGCCTGTTCCTATCGTCATAAGCATAGGCCGCAATACCTCCCGCCGGATCCGTCACAGCCACAAGTCGATTGCAGCTGTCATAGCCATAGACCGTCACCCCGCCGTCAAAATCCGTCACCGTCTCCGGCAGTCCACCCTCCGTATAACTGCTGCGGCGCACCGCACCGTCTTCTCTGGTCTCGGCGGCAAGACGGCCCGCCGCATCATAGCTATAGGAGACCGTTACGCCCTCCCTATCAGTGACGGCACAAAGATGTCCTCCTTCCTCGTAGCTGCGGCTCTCCCACGTTCCGTCCGGATATTCAATCCGAACAGTGCGTCCAAGACTGTCGTAGTGATAGACGGTCAGATTGCCCATGGCATCCTTCGACAGCGTCCGGCCTTTCTGCCCCTCCGCCTCATAGGACAGCGTGACGACGGCGCCTTCCGCATCCGTCTGTTTTATAACTCGTCCGTCTTCGTCATAGACATTCTCCACCACCCGGATACCGTTGCCGTCGTACCAGGCCGTCATCCTATGGCTCCCGTCATACTCATAGCGCAGGCTGTCCCCCGCCGGATCCGTCACAGCAGCCAAATTCCCCTCTTCATCATAGGTATAGCCCACCACTCCCCCGTCCGGCAGGGTCACGGCCAAAATCCTATCCTCGGCGTCCAAGGTGATCCTATAGGTCTTCCCCGAAGGCGTCACCGCCGCCGTCAGCCGCTGATCCATATCGTAGGCATAAGTAGTCCTGCTGCCCCGAACGTCTTCTATGGCCGTGAGCAGCCCATAGGTATTGAAGCAGTATGTTCTCAGTGTGTCCTGATCCTTGATCCGATAGCCGCCTTCATCTTCTGCAAGAATATAGCCGCACCCGGCAGGGGCGATGTAGCCTTCCGTCCCCCTCGTGAAGGTGACAATGTTTCCCGTGCCCCGAAGCCACAGCAGGCTCCCGTCCTCAAGCTCTCCCAGCCTTTCGTCCAGAGGCGTGCTCCAGCCGTAGCCCAGACTTCCCTGAAAGCCTGCTCCTTTGGAGTTATAGCTTCTGGAAAGGAAAAAGTCTCCCCCTATGTCGGCGTTTGTTCCGTCTGTCTGCTCCATGTAGAAGTTGCCCGTATTGAGGTTGATGGGCTCGTGGCCGAACACGCAGTTTTCCGCCCGGCCCAGCAGCAGACCGTCCGCCATGGACCTATAATATCCCGACAGTTCCCCCGCAGTGTAGGGAGCAGTGTTTTGGGGATTGCGGATAAAGATCAGACTGCCCTCCTTGGTCAGCCCGTCCTGCATGCGCATATCGGCCAGAATCGTGTCTGCCTCCACGCCGTAGTGGCGGGCAATGCGGGGAATCAGATCCAGCGCCCCCTCCCGATGGATCAGAAATCTATCGCTGGTCACGGCGGCCCCCTTCACCACCGGGCCTGCAGAGCCTGCCCCTGCTCCCGACGCCGTCATGGGACCTTCCGCATAGGCCTCTATATAGTACACCTGACCCGGAACCAGCCCGGAGAACACCTGACTCTGCCAGTTGGAGAGACGCCTCTTGTACTCCAGCGCAGAGGGAAATTCATCCCTATAGCTGTCGGAGTCCGGATACACTAAAGAGGCCTCCGCCTCGGTCTCTCCGGTAGCCCCATTGATCAGGCTGTAATGCACGGTGCTCCCCGCCCTTGCCAGACCATGGGCCGCCACGCCCAGCGTATTGACGGACTTGTCCCCGCTGCGCTCCGTCACCGGGTAAATCTCTATAGTTGTATCGTCCAAGGACAGCCCGGCCAGATCCGTCAGCTCTCCCGTCCAAGATAAAACCAGCTTGGGAGCATACCGGGCAGAGGAATTGTTGTATAGCACCTCGCACTGCATCTTGACCCCTGCCGCAGCCTCGGCCTCTCCCGGCGCCTCCACTTGGGCCTTCAACACCAGTCCGTGATTCTCCGAAGTGCCGTTGATCCAGGCACTGACCTCCTCCGTCACGTTGAAGGTCAACGCCTGCCCCCGATCCGCAGCCGCAGGCTGAGAGTCCAGAAAATAATGATTGTATCCCAGCTGGCTGTTCCAGCTCAGACGGTTCGCCTGCCACGGCTCCTCCACACCGTAGAGACCGAACCGGCTGCTTCCCCTGCTCCAGCGAGTCTTCTGGTACACCTGAAGGGAAGCCGAAACGATCTCCGCCTCCGCAGCCAGGCTCAGGAAATCATAGTCTATGGAAAAGTAAGTCCTGCAGTTTAAATGCCTGCTCCCGAAACCGGCTAAATTCCCGGATGTGATACCGTCGTCATAGCCTACATAGGGATATTGGTTGTCCCCTATGACCGTGTTGGGGCTGCCCTCCTCCGCACATGCCACGCGGATAGCGCTGCCCGTGACCTGAATGGCCGTAGGATCGATGCGCACCGGATAGACCCGCTCCGGAGCATCCAGCCACGCTCTGTCCGGGGTTACAGTTACCAGATACATGTCGTCCCCGGCCTCCTCCAGTTCCATCCTCACACCGAAACTGATCTCCCCGGAGGCGTCTTCCATCTCAGGAGCCTCCAAAACAAAAACGGGAGCTTCCTCCGGCATTCTGTCCGGTTCATGGAGATACAGTGTATTGTTCACCAGAGAGGCGCTGAGGCCGTCCCCTTCTATCAGGTAGGAAAAGCTTCCCTTCTCCGTTCTCTCCAGAAGGACGATATCCTCCTTTACGCTGTTTCCAAGTACCGTGTACTGATAATCTATATTCGGAAATACATCGCTATAGCGTATGGCATTGTCCCTCACGGTTCCTGCCCCAAAGAACCCCTCGGCAGGATACAGCATAAGAGCATGGCCCTGAGAGATAATGGCTATGCCGGAGCCCTCTCCGGGCTTTCCCGGCTTTTCCGGAAATATGACCCTATAATCATTTGCCCGGTTGCTGTAGGAGGCCCCCTCCCCTCCCAGCATACCGAAGATAGATACGGGATTTTCTTCCAGACGATTGTCTACCTGCTACAGGTTTCCGTCGCCGTCCAAATAAGTGGTTCCGTCGTTTCCTAAGACTGTGACATACTGATTCCCCTCCACATGGTAGGTACGGCTGTAATCGTCAAAGGCCACCAGCGTCCCATAATCCTCCGGCTCGGCATCCTGATGATAACATTCCGGTTCCCTTCGGATAGATGCGGCGTCTCCACCCGACACGGTGCCCCAAGCCGCCTGACTGTCATTCTCCTCAGAAGCTTCATCTTCTTCCGGCACACCATCCTCCGGGCTGCCAAGACCGCTTCCCGGATCCTCTTGTGCGCCGTTGCCTTCCCCGTTCGTGCCTTCCTCTGGGTCTCCGTCCTCTGCTCCCGAACCGCTGCCCGCGTCACCGCCTGAGACAGTGCCCGGATCCCACTGGCCCACATCCGCTAAATCTTTGCCTCCCTCCGACACCATACTTTCCTCAGAGCTTCCCTCCCCTGCATCCATGGAACCGCCTTCTGTTACGGCACTCCCCCCATCCTGCCTGAAATAGTCCGAAGCGTCTTGATCCACCGCAGTCTCTGTCTCCATCCCGTAGTCTGACTCCGCTGCCTCTGCGAAAGCAGCGTCACCCAGCAAAAGTGACAGCGACAATACCCCTGCCAATAGACGATTCAAACCTTCCCTTCTCCTCCTGCGCCTTCCCTTTCTTGTGTCTCTTTTCAATGCTCCTCTCTTCATCCGTAATCCCCCTTTTCTCATTGCCTCTCCCGGTACAAATACATCCTTTTGCTTCCATACCTGCCATAATACAACTACTGATACGTCTTTAACTCTCATTATATATAACTACCAGTCGGAAGTCAACATTTCTATAGAAAAAATGTTGACAATTACCTTTTATTATTATACAATTCAGTTTGTAAACCATAGTTAATTTAAGGTTGACAATAAACGCAAAGAAAGGACAAACCCCATGAACAATCCAACTACAGCAACCACTCCCCCTCCAAGCTCCAAATTCGGCCTAAAGCAGCTGACCCTCACGGGCCTGATGGCCGCCGTCCTCTGCATCCTGGCCCCCATCTCCTTCCGCATCCCAATCAGCCCCGTCTCCATATCGCTGGGCTTTTTGGCCATCTACTTCGTCACCTCCGTGCTGGGCATGAAGCTGGGGACCCTGAGCGTGCTCATCTATATTCTGCTGGGGCTGGCGGGCCTCCCGGTATTTTCGGGCTTTCTGGGCGGCCCCGGGCCGCTGTTCGGCCCCACTGGCGGATACATACTGGGCTACGTTTTCATGGCGCCCATCTGCGGGTTCTTCGTGGACAAATGGGGGGACAAGCTGCTTATGCGCCTTCTGGGCATGGTTCTCGGCTCTATCGTCTGCTATCTGTTCGGAACGGCGTGGCTGGCTTACCAGCAGTCCTGCACCTTTTTCCACGCGCTTACTTTAGGCGTCATCCCTTTCATTCCCGTGGATCTGATCAAGCTTGCCATCGCCACGGTGATAGGAGGACAGCTGCGCAAAAGGCTCCTGAAAGCCGGACTCCTTTAAGCAGGAACCGTTAAGCCAAAGAACAGCGCTTAAGGCGGTTTGTTCACGCACAAAAAACAATGCGGGAGCGTCACAGCTCCCGCATTGCAGCGTTTTATACATTTTGAGCACAAGCCCCGTTTCAGCGGCCTTAGGCCTTATATGCAAAATCGGCAGCCTATTGCCCCCGTTGCCGCACCCTATGCTCCGGTAAACGTATCATACATAGTCACTACATTGTTCTGATCATCATACATCACGATATCGCCGCAGTCGATGGGAAGCAGAATCACGAAAGGCTCTGCCGGATCCACCTGAATCACCTTCTCCGCGCCATTGTCGTCCGTGACGATTCTGCAAACCTTGTCCTCGTTCATGGACAAAAGCGCGATTCCTCTCTCCTCGAACACCACGCCCTTCACGCTCTCCGCCATATAGGGGTCGAAGCCCCCCTGCCGGAAGAAATAGCCATAGGAAATACCCTCCTTGCTCAGATAGATCGAATATGCACATTCGTCCTTCTCCTCATCATAGAAAAGCATGGCGCACATGTCATCATTGATGTCCTGAGCTACCTCCCACTCGTTCTCAATGTCCTGATTCTCTCTGGCATCCTGCTCCAGTTTTGCCGCAGACACCCCCAGCACATCCGCCTGCCAAACGATCAAAACCGCCAGAAGCACGATCAGCACACATCCGGTTAACAATGTTATCTTTTCTGCTTTCATTTTACCCTTCGTTCTCCTATAGAAATCAAATTTTCCCTTATTTTACCATATTTGACTTCTTTCGTCCAGATATAAGACAGACTTTTCAGCCCGTTTGCGGCATTTCGGCATATTTTTTCGTCATCTTCTATGGTAGGTGACGAATCTGTTCCCGTTCTCCTCGAACCATTCTGCCGCCTCGCCCATATTCATTCTCCGAATGCTGCCCTCCTGAGGATCCAGCATCCCCACCTGCGTCTCATTGAATCCCACCAGAAGCAGCGCCGATCCGTTCTCCAGCAGCGTCAGCACGGGAATATCCTTATTGACATAGTACAGCACGGCATCCAGACTGCAGCCTGACAGATCCAGAACCATCACATCTCCCAGATTCTCTTCCAGAATCTCCAGCACATGCTCTCCTCCGTCCAGAAGGTACTGCGAATTTCTGGTGATGCCCTCATAGGCCAGCAGCGCGTCGAGACAGACTGCCAGCGCGCTTCGCTCCTCCGTGGCAGAAGCCTCCTTGATAGCCATGATCTGATTCTTCGCCGCCCTGTTCCCCCTCTGCCAGATACGGTTTCCTCCTTCTCCCACTACCACGCCGGAAACGGAATAGGCCAGCTGCACCGCATTTGCCGGAGACGTCAAGATCCCGTCGATGCCGTAAGGCCCGTACACATAATACCGGGAGCTTCCGTCCTCCGGCAGCTGAAGCCTGCGCCCTCCCTCATATACCACTTCCTTGGGCGTCAGTATCATGAGCGTCTTGCTGTCTATGGTCTTCCGCAGCTGGATCTCCACATAGCGCTCATATTTGTCTATGTCCGCCCACACTACCTTGTTCTCCCCCGAATCCGCATCCTGATTGTTCATGATGTGGTCCGGCGGCATCTCCTGATATTCCCCCGACTCCAGACGGCCCACCCGCTCCAGAGTGATCTGATTGTCCTCCACGCTGCAGCCGGTCACATAGACCCCTTCCTGCTTGTATTCCTTCAGCAGCTGGCCGGAGGCGTTGCTGATGCATACCTTGTACATGGGAAAAAATATCCGCCCTGCATTGTCCTCCACAACGTCCCCTACGCGAGCCACCCCGTATATGATATCCTCCGCTATGAATCCCAGCGGCCGTATGGCCTCTCCCTTGGCAGCAGATATGGTATGAGAGGCATCGGTGGCGAAATTGCGGATCTTCAGCTCATTGCTATGATAAAGGTCACCGCCCTCCGGCCACATGGCTATCTTATGGCTGTGGGAGATCTGCAGACTGCCGTCCTGAGAGGACTCTATCAGGGGTGCATATGTCCTCTTCACCATGTCGATCCCATATACGGTTCCGTTCAGCAGCAGGTAGAGCTTCTGTTCCCGGTTCAGATACAGCAGATCCCGCATCTGGGCCTCCAGCGCCGCATAGGATTTGTCATAGGGGATATACAGCAGCTCCTCCACCGTGTTCTGGGCGCCGTTGTAGGTATAGAGCTGAATGCCCACCTCCCCCTCATGCCTGCCCCGGTTCATATAGCCGTAGACGGCGAACTGCACATTTCCTCCCTCCACCACGTCCAGAATCCTGATGGCATGCTGTGGATATAGGGTCCTCTCATCCGTATTGTCCTCGTCATAGAAGGAAAAGATCACCGTAAGCTTATTGGTGGCCACATCATAGCTGAACAGCCTATTGGCCGCCTGAAATACAATGACATTCCCATCCTCGCTCTCCAGCATGGGTACGTCCGTGTCCGCTATGCCCAGAAGTATCTTGTCATTGGCGCACATCAGCTCTGCGTCCGGAATCTGAGTCATGGTGCGCTCATACTCCAGAAGGTACATCATCTCCCCCGTGTAGCGGACGCGGTAATATTCCTGCACCATGTAATAGACAGTATTTTCCCCTTCTGTGGTAGACACCATGAAGTCCATCAGCAGGGAGGCAGTCTGGGGCGCTATCTCCGTGAGCCGCAGCCGCGGCTCCCCCACCTCCGCCACCGCCAGATCTCCCCATGTGATCTGCCGGAAGCTGCTGTGGATATTCACCTTATGGAAGGATGCATTGTCCTCCAGCCGCGCGTCCGTCTCCAGATACACCACCAGCTCTCTGGCAGCTTCCTTGTCGTAAAGCTTTTCATGGAAATTCCTGCAGAAGGCCAGCTTCTCATCGGCATATAAGGCGTCGCTCCATATCACCCTTGTATAGTATGCCGCAAGCTTGTCCTCATTCAGCTCCAGAAAAATCGTCAGCGAATATTCCACATCCTTCTCTATCAGATCTTTCAGCGCGATATCGCCGCGAATCTCTTCCTTTCCGCTCCAGAGCCACTTCACGTCAGTGCTCTCTATCAGCCTTGAACCGTCGGCGCTGCGCACCTCCATAGAGATCCCCGTCACCTCCTGCCCATAGGTATCCACCACGAAGCCGACTTCTCTCTCCTTCCCCAGCACCGTCACGGTATCCCTCTGAAACGCTATATCCGTGGAGCCATAATATCCGTGAAGCTGGTTATATTCCTCCCCGTCCTTCTCCATGGCCACCAGCGGAAGGGATGCCGGGGCCATCTCCATGGTCAGATTGTCGTGCCCCCTATTCTTGATCATGCTCACGATGACCAGCGCCGCCAAAAACACGACAAAGAAAACGGAAAGCTTGATCACGCTCTTTTTCATATCCACACTCCCTGCCCGTCCGGCGGGCATCCATCCTACCTACGCTCCGAGAGCATTCCTCCCCAAGCCCCTCCTGCAGCGCGCTCTGCCTGCCCGGAACAGACTTCTGCGGGCACCATGGATGCAGGAGGCATACCTACAGAAGATTTTTCAGTGTAGGATCCACCTGCAGAAGCTCCATGACCCGGTCAAGAGAATTCTTTTCCGTCACGGGCCGCATCCTCTTGCTCCGCACCGCCCGGATCATCAGGTTCTTGGGCGTATGCTCCATATCGATAAACTCCAGAATCTGCGTATCATACCCGCTCTGCTCCAAAAGACCGGCCCGGAGAGCATCCGTCACCAGCGCTGCCATACGCTCCTTGATCAGCCCGTACTTCAGGACGGGGCCAAGCTCCTCACAGCGTATCTGCCTATTCAGCTCATGCTGGCAGCAGGGCACCGCCATGATCACGGAAGCCCCCCACTTCACCGCCTTCGCCAGAGCATAGTCGGTAGCCTTGTCGCAGGCATGGAGGGAGACCACCATGTCCACCTGCCCCTCCTCCTGAAAGCCGCTGATGTCCCCCTCCTGAAAATCCAGCCCTTCATAGCGAAGCTTCTCGGCCAGATGACTGCACCGCCTTATCACATCCCCCTTCAGATCCAGCCCCGTCACCCGGACCTCCCTGTGCCGCAGCTCATGGAGATAGTAGTACATGGCGAAGGTCAGATACGACTTCCCGCAGCCGAAATCGACGATCCGGACGGCTCTGTCTCCGGGAAGCTTCTCCAAAATATCCTCTATAAATTCCAGATAACGATTGATCTGGCGAAATTTGTCGTATTTTGCTTTGACCACTTTACCGTCCGGCAGCTGCACGCCCAGCTCCACAAGGAAATCCACCGGACAGCCCTCCTGCAGAATATATTGTCTGGAACGGTCATGGGACTTGTCCCCGCCCCCTTGCGCGGCGCCGCAGCCTTCCCCGGCGCTCCTGCTTCTGCGCTTCAGGGAAACCGAACCTCTTTTCCCAACCAGTATGGTGGCCTCCCCAGCGCCCCACGCTGCCTGCGCCTGCCGAAACAGCCCGCCCATATGCTCCAGCAGCCGCTCCAGCATTTCCTCTTTTTTGCAGTTTCTGTGGAACACCTGCGCACCCCTATAAAGCGTCTCCTGAAAAACCAGCTCCCCCTTGATGACCACCGGGCGGACCTTTGCCTTGGAGGCCCGCTCTGGATCCAGAGAATTGCTGGCCACTATCTGTATCAAATCCTGATTCAAAATCTCTTCAAAAAAACCTCTGAGTTCCTCCATATCCGTATTCCGGCAAAAATTCCTTTCCCATGTTCAAAAAAGGTCCTCTGTCCCCAAGAAGCGAAGCTCTCAAAAAAAGAAGCTTCCCCTGCGCCCTCCGTGCCGGCGCTTGTATACCTCGTTGAACAGAAGAACCTGTATCATGCTCTCCTCTGGCGCTTTCTCTTCCTCAATCTCCAGAACCTTCCGCATGGATCCTGCCAGAGCCAGCAGACTGTACTTGTCTGGATACTCGTCGTAGATCATGCTGCCCTCATAGTCGGTTTTGTCCAAAATCTCCGATATCCTTCTCTGGTATCTTTTCACATCATTGGGATACAGCTGCTGCAGATATTCCAGATCCTGCAGCAGCTGTGCCTCACGTCCCGGCCCATAGTAGTCCGGATAAGTCATATAAAAAGGAAGGGGCCCTTTCCAGCCCCTCTCATTCAAATGAAGAGGCTTGTTCTCGCCCCTCTCATTCAAACGAAGGGGCATGTTCTCGCCCCTCTCGTTTTGCTTCGGCAGTGGCTGTAACAGCTTTGAATGAAACTCCATATGCATTCCTCTTAAGGTTTTTTAACAGCATATGCGCGTTTTATCTAAATGTTACCGAGGCTGCCGAAAATCCTGTCGGCATACCGGCAGCCTCTCCATTGCGAATGACTCTTTATTTTTTTCACTTCAGCGCCTGAATGCGCACGATGGCTCTCTGCAGAGCGGTCTCCGCCCTTGCAATGTCCGTGTCCGGAGTCTTGTCCTGAAGACGCCCCTCCGCACGTTCCTTTGCGGCAACCGCCCGGCTCTCGTCGATCTCGCCGGGCCATTCGATGACCTCCGCCAGAATCGTCACGCCCTCCGGCAGAATCTCCGCGAACCCCGCATGCAGAGCAGCCAGCTTCTCGCCCTCCGGCTCACCGATGCACAGCACGCCGGGCTTCACGATCACCGTCATGGGAATATGACCCGGCAGGATTCCCACCTCGCCTTCGGTGGTGTTGAACTCCACCATATCCACCTGGTTCTCGTAGAAGACCCTATCGGGAGTGATGATGCGCAGAAGAAAGCCGTTTTTATCTGCCATACTCTTCCTCCCTACATTCTGGCCAATACGTCGTCAATGCTTCCTGCGTTCAGGAAATAGCTCTCGGGCACATTGTCGTGCTTGCCCTCCAGAATCTCCTTGAAGCCCCGGATGGTCTCATTGATGGGCACATACTTGCCGTCAAGGCCGGTGAACTGGCTCGCCACGAAGAAGGGCTGGGACAAGAATCTCTGCACCTTACGGGCTCTGGACACCACCAGCTTATCCTCCTCGGACAATTCATCCATACCCAGAATGGCGATGATATCCTGCAGTTCCTTGTAGCGCTGCAGGATCTCCTGCACGCCTCTGGCCGTCTTGTAATGCTCCTCTCCCACGATTCTGGGATCCAGAATACGGGATGAGGACTCCAGCGGATCCACCGCCGGATAGATGCCCAGCTCCACGATTGCTCTGGACAGCGCCGTGGTGGCGTCCAGATGGGCGAAAGTGGTGGCCGGAGCAGGATCTGTATAGTCGTCCGCAGGCACGTAGACAGCCTGAACGGAAGTGATGGAACCGTTCTTAGTGGAAGTGATTCTCTCCTGAAGGGCGCCCATCTCCGTCTGCAGGGTAGGCTGATAGCCCACTGCAGAGGGCATACGGCCCAGCAGTGCGGACACCTCGCTGCCCGCCTGAGTGAATCTGAAGATATTGTCGATGAAGAGCAGCACGTCCTTACCGCCCTTGTCGCGGAAATACTCTGCCATGGTCAGACCCGTCAGTCCCACCCTCATTCTGGCTCCGGGGGGCTCGTTCATCTGGCCGAAGACCATGGTGGTCTTGTCGATAACGCCGGACTCCGTCATCTCATGGTAAAGGTCATTTCCCTCACGGGTTCTCTCGCCCACGCCGGTGAACACGGAATATCCGTTGTGCTCCGTGGCGATGTTGCGGATCAGCTCCTGAATCAGAACCGTCTTGCCCACGCCTGCGCCGCCGAACAGACCGATCTTTCCGCCCTTCTGATAGGGGCAGAGCAGATCCACCACCTTGATGCCCGTCTCCAGCAGCTCCTTCTCCGTGGCCTGCTCCTCGAACTTGGGCGCGGGCCTATGGATGGGTTCGTAGCTCACTCCCTCCGGAGCCGGCTTATTGTCAATGGGCTGACCCAGAACGTTGAAGATCCGCCCCAATGTCTTTTCTCCTACCGGAACGGAAATGGGCGCACCGGTGGCAACCGCATCCATGCCCCTCACCAGACCGTCGGTGCTGCCCATGGCGATACATCTCACGGTGTCATCGCCCAGATGCTGGGAGACCTCCACGGTCAGCTCTCCGCCGTTTCCGGTAGGAATGCGAATCGCTTCGTTGATCTCAGGCAGCTTACCCTCATCGAAGCGGATGTCCAGCACCGCACCGATGACCTGGGTAACCTTGCCCCTATTTTCTACTGCCATTTCTACCTCTTTCCCGCCCGCCTGCGCGGGCATGTTTCGTTTATTGCCAAATCACACTGCCGCAGCCCCAAAGGCCTCCATTTCTTCATGGGCTCTTCCTTCCATGAAGCCTGCCTTCTCATCCCAGCGCTTCCGCACCGGCTATGATCTCTGTCAGCTCTTGTGTGATGGAGCCCTGACGGGCCCTATTGTACTTCAGCGTCAGATCGCTTATCATTTCCTCCGCATTGCTGGTAGCATTGTCCATGGCCTGCATGCGGGCGCCGTTCTCACTGGCCACGGACTCCCTCAGCGCACCGTAGATCAGACTGGTGACGTACTTGGGAATCAGCATATCCAGAGCTTCCGAATCCTCCGGCTCGAAATTCATCACCGCGGCGGCCTCCTTCCCGGAATGCGCCTCCTCTTCCTCCCCGGAGATTTCCACCGGAAGAAGACGCAGCAAAGTGGGAATGTGGCTCACCGTGTTCTTGAATCTGGTATATGCCAGATAGATCTCTCCGATCTCCCCCGCCGCAAAGGCCTCCAGAAGCTTTGCCGACAATGCTGCGGCGTCCCCGTAAGTAGGGCTCTCCACTACATCGTTATCGCACTCTTTTATCTCGTAGCCATATCTGGCAAAGGTCTCACGTCCCTTGTTTCCCAGACAGTAGAGCTGCACATCCTCCTTTTTCCATTCCGGATGCTTTGTCACCAGCTTGGTCACATTGGAATTGTAGCCCCCTGCCAGTCCTCTGTTGGAGGTGATCACGATGACCGCCTTCTTTGCGGAATCGCCGGCCGTCAGATATCTATGCTCAATATTTCCCACCCGCTTCAGGATGCTGTTCACCGTATCGTACATACAGGTAAAATAGTCCTTGGAGCGTTCGGCGCTTGCTCTGGCACGCTGCAGCTTGACGGTGGACACCAGCTTCATGGCCTTGGTAATCTGCTGGGTGCCCTGAATGCTGCCCTTGCGGCGCTTTATATCACGCATTGATGCCATATTCTGTCCTCCGACCGCCCGGCCTCCCCGGCCGGACGGTTACACTCTTTCTACTTGAACTGCTTCTTGAACTCCTCGATGGCCTTTTTCAGGATGCCTTCCGTCTCGTCGGAAATCACCTTCTCCCCGGCGATATTGCCGGGAACCTCAGGATACTTTGTATCCAGAAACTCGAAGAACTCCTTCTCGAACCGGATGACGTCCTCCACCGGAATGTCAAGCAGATACTTCTTGGTCACCGCGTAAATGATGATGACCTGATACTGCACCGGCATGGGAGCATACTGGGGCTGCTTTAACACTTCCCTGATACGCTCGCCCTGCGCCAGCTTCTCCTTGGTGTCGTCGTCCAGATCGGATCCGAACTGAGCGAAGCTCGCCAGCTCTCTGAACTGGGCCAGCTCGGTACGGATAGGCGCCGCGATCTTCTTCATAGCCTTGATCTGCGCCGCGCCGCCCACACGGGACACGGAAAGACCCGCATTGATTGCAGGCCGGAAGCCGGAGTTGAACATTTCCGTCTCCAGATAGATCTGCCCGTCGGTGATGGAGATGACATTGGTGGGAATGTACGCGGACACGTCACCCGCCTGCGTTTCTATGATAGGCAGAGCCGTCAGGGACCCTCCGCCGTACTCCTCATTCATTCTGGCCGCGCGCTCCAGCAGTCTGGAGTGCAGATAGAACACGTCGCCGGGATATGCCTCACGTCCGGGGGGACGTCTCAGCAGCAAAGAGAGCGTGCGGTATGCCGTGGCATGCTTGCTCAGGTCATCATAGACCACCAGCACATCCTCTCCGTTCTCCATCCACTCCTCACCGATAGCGCAGCCCGAATAAGGCGCGATGTACTGCAGGGGGGCAAGATCGCTGGCGGTGGACACCACAACCGTGGTGTAAGCCATAGCGCCGTACTCCTCCAGAGTCTTCACGATGTTGGCAATCGTGGAAGCCTTCTGGCCGATGGCAACGTATATACATTTTACGTTCTGGCCCTTCTGGTTGATAATCGTATCGATGGCGATAGCCGTCTTTCCCGTCTGACGGTCACCGATAATCAGCTCACGCTGGCCTCTTCCGATGGGAATCATGGCGTCGATAGCCTTGATGCCCGTCTGCAGAGGGGTATCAACGCTCTTTCTTGTGATAACGCCGCTGGCCACTCTCTCGATCTTACGGTATTTCGTGGTCTGGATAGGCCCTTTGCCGTCAATGGGCTGTCCCAGCGAATTGACCACACGGCCTACCATGGCATCGCCCACCGGAACCTCAACCACGCGGCCGGTGGTCTTCACCGTGTCGCCCTCGTTGATGTTCTTGGCGCTGCCCAATAATACCACGCCCACGTTATCCTCTTCCAGATTCAGAACCATGCCGTACACTTCCCCGGGAAACTCCAGCAGCTCACCCTGCATGGCCTTTTCCAGTCCATGTACCCGGGCGATGCCGTCCGCGACCTGAATGACCGTACCGACGTCGGAAACGTTCAGGGTGGACGCATACCTTTTGATCTGATCCTTGATAACTGAACTTATTTCTTCTGGTCTTAAATTCATGGATCTATGCACCTTTCTTCCAGCCGGTCATCCCAGCTGAATTTGTAATAATTGTTTCGTCAGGCTGTCCAGCTTGGTGCGGATGCTGCTGTCCACCACTCTGTCGCCCACCCGGATGATCATTCCGCCGATGATGGAGGGATCCACCTCATAGTGCAGCTCCATGCTCCTATATCCGGCGGTCTCCAAAAGCCTGCCCTCCACCGCTGCCCTGCGGGCCGGATCGAGGGGCGCGGCAGTGGTCACATAACCCACGCCGATCCTCTGCTGCTCCATCACCCTTTGGGTGAAGTACTCGAAAATGGCTGGCAGATCCTTATATCTCTCCTTGGAAACCACTACCTCCAAAAGGCCTGCCAGTTCATCGCTGACATGCCCCTTGAAGACATTTTCCATGATCTGCAGCTTTTCCTGCTTGGGAATTCCCGGATGCTTCATCAGTCCGTCGAACTGGGGATTCTGTTCCAGCACCTGGCTGACGCAGCGGATCTCCTCCATCAGCTCCACGGCCTTGCCTTCGCCGGCCTCCTGCGCTGCCTCGTACAAGGCCTCCCCGTATGTCTTAGATACTAATTTAGCCATGTCTTGTCACCTATTTCCTTCAGGGTCTCATCGATCAGCTGATTCTGGAGGTTTTTGTCCACGGATACGGCTACCACCTTCCCGGCCATGAGCGATGCCACGGAAATGATCTCCTTCTTCACATCATCGGACATCTTCTGCTTCTCAAGCTCGGCCTCCACCCTGCTTCTGTCCACAATGCGGGCCGCCTCTTCCTTGGCCTGAGCAATGATCTGATTCTCACTGCCCAGAGCCTTTCTGCGGGCCTCGCTCAGGATGCCCTCGGCCTCCTTGTCGACGTCCTTCAGCTTCGCCTCGTATTCCTCCCTCAGCTTCCGGGAGCTCTCCATATCCTGCTTCGCGCTCTCCAGCTCGCTCTGGATCTTCTCTCTGCGGGCGTTAAGCATCTTCCTGGCCGGATTGAACAGGAAATAGCTCATGATAAGGAACAAGACAAAGATGGCTATCAGCATCAGTGTGCTGTCAGCCAGCAGCTGCCAGTCCAGATCAAACAGTCTGGACATGCCATCTGTTAAAAGTATCATTCTCTGCCTCCTTTCTGCCTTCTAAAAAATGCACTTTGCTCTCGGCAACCATGCTTCTTGCTTCATCAAGGCAGAAGGGGCTTTACGAACATCAGCAGAATAGCGACAAGCAAACCGTACAAACCGGTGGTCTCAGCCACGGCCTGACCCAGAAGCATGGTCTGCATTACCTTGGGCTGCGCGCCGGGATTGCGTCCTACTGCGGCCGCTGCATGACCTGCAGCGATACCCTGACCTACACCAGGTCCGATACCGGCGATAACTGCCAGACCTGCGCCAATTGCGGAACATCCTAAAATAAAGTTCTCATTGAAATCCATTCTTTTTTCCTCCTGAATGATAAAAATGATTTTTTGATGAAAATCAGATACCCTTTTGTCTACGACTCCTAACGTCTGGTGCCATCACCGATCTCGTTAGAAATGTACGTCATGGTCAGCATACAAAATACATAAGTCTGAATTGCCCCGGAGAACAAATCAAAGTATACATGAAGCGCCGCGGGCCAGGCCGTGGCGAACCATCCCAGCAGTCCGTACAGCAATGCCATCATGGCCGTCCCGGAAAGGACGTTGGCGAACAGACGCAGCGACAACGATATCGGCACTGCGACGGCGCTGACCACGTTGATCGGCATCCAGATCGGCAGCCATGGCGGCAGCGGCGAACACAGATCTGCCCAGATCGTCAGCGGCTTCTGGTACTTCCACTTGTTGAAGTGGATCATGGCAAAGGTCACCAGCGCCAGAGGCAATGTGACGCCATAGTCCGCCGTAGGCGGCCGCAGTCCCAGCAGACCCGATATGTTGCTGATCAAAATAAAGATGAACAGTGTCCCGATATAGTTCTGAAACCGGGGAGCCGCCTGCCCCATTGATCCGCCAACCATGCCGTCCAGCTTCTCCACGACCATCTCCACCACATTCTGGAACGCGCCGGGCACTTCCGCAGCCTTCGCCATGCATCTGTTTGCCGCAATGGCAAATGCCGTCAGCAGAAGCATCACGATCAGAATGCTGATGTGGGTGGTTGTTATCCACACCGGATGGCCGAAGAACGAATACTGAAATACCCCATGGACGTTAAAGTCTACACCGCCGGATAGTAAAATTCCATGTCCCATACTCTCACCTCCTCTTCTTAAATATTTTATGCTGACTTTTTATTCAGCGGGGAACTTCCCCTCCTGCGCCTCAGCCTCTTCCGGCAGCGGTTCCGGAACCGGATCCGTGTCACCGAACAGCCTATTGCACAATTTATGAGTAAGCGGCTGAAGATAAGCCGTTACCTTCAAACTCATATACCCCAGAAAAAAGACCAGCGGGTTAAGAACCTCCGTCAGAGAAATGACAATCAAAACAGCCGCTACCACTGCGTAGCGGAAAAGATACCCCCTTGTGACGATCCCCGATGCATCCTTGCCGCAGCACAGCGCCCGGTCAAGGGTCCGGCACATATGTATGCTGCCCGCTATGGCAAAGGCCACGCCGAACCAGAGGCTGATTGCGTAATACCCCTGCTCCTGCACAAAAAACATACCCGCCAGCTGGCAGACCAACCCAAAGAACAGCATGCCCAACTGCATCTCCAGAAGGGTCCTATTCATCCTTTTCAGTCCGTCTGTCACCTTAATCATCGCCGTCTTCTTCGTCGCCCGCCTCAGGGACAGCCTTTCCTCCATCCCCCCCGGCTGCTTCTCCTTCCGTCTCCTGCCCGCACTCCCGGCACATGTTTCTTGCAATGCGGTAGATATTCTGGCCGCCGGCAACGGCTCCCACTATGAACAGAACGATGGTCAGAAAAGAGGTGTCCAACTTTCTGTCCAGCCAGACGCCCAATGCGGACATCATGCAGATAGGGACTATCATGTTCAGGCCAAACTGCATGATCATCGCAAGGGACTGATATACGATTCTCTCATCACCTTTTTGCCGTTTCATCGCCGCCCCCGCCGTCTCCGAAATCCTACGCCTCTCTGCCATGTTACATTATAACCACTTTGAGTCAAATTGTCTAGGGCCAAAATGCGATTGACTAAAATCCTCTCCGGCTGTATGATGGATATACTGTAAGACAGAACACTACAATGAATATCGGACAAGGAGTGTCAGTATGAATATCACCAAAATCTACCGGAACCGCATTATTCCCTCCGAACATGTCCTTCTGAAGGACGATATTATCGTGGAACAAGATGAAGAAGTAGTGATCACAAAATGGAACACCTTAAATCCAAAGACCAGCTTCTCCCACGGCTGTTCCTGCCACTTTCTGAAGGAAGGGATAAAGCTCAGCAAAATGTACCGCAGCGACGGCAGCCTACTGCACTGGTACTGCGACATCGTCAGCTATTCTCTGGATCCTGAGGAAGGCGCGCTGACGGTCACGGATCTGCTGGCCGACGTGATCATCCGCCCGGAGGATTCCATGAAGGTTGTGGATCTGGACGAACTGGCGGAAGCTCTGGAAAAAAATCTGATAACAAAAGAGCAGACGGTCTTCTGCCTGCGAAGCCTCAACCATCTGCTCTCCATCCTATACAGGGACAAATTCGACCGCCTTCAGGATCGGCTGGACCGCCTCGGATTATAGCCCCGGCACCTTACCCGGCTTTCCCGCCGCCCTCTCTTCCGGCCCGGAAGAAGATATGCCCCCGGCTCTAATAAAAGACATGGCCGCCGATGTTGATGCCTGTGAGTCCTTCTATGGGAGTTCTGAAGAACACGCAGCTTCCCACATTGTTGATGCCGGACATGGCGGCGTCAGCCGCCTGATAGCATCTCTCCGTGGCCATGTCCGAGGCGAGGGCCAGCCCCAGACGTCCGCTGGCCACAGGCGAGAACTGGCGGCTCTGGTAGATGACGCCTACCACGGTATCCGGAAACTTGGAACTCAGCACTCTATTGATCACCACGCTGCCTACGGCGATCTGCCCCTCGTAGGGTTCGCCGCCTGCCTCGCAGTAGATCAGGTTTGCCAGCAGCTTTCTGTCGCCCTCCGCAAAACTCACTTCGGAGATATCCCGCCAGACGCCGTTGGCAGCTGCCTGAGACAAGGCGATCTCCTGCGCCAGCTTCTTCCTCAGATACTCCAGATCCTCTTCCTTCTTTTTGATTTCCGCCTCGTACTCAAGAGCCTTCTGCTCCTCCGCCGAAATCTGGTTTCCATATTTCGTGATGGATCTGGATGTCTGGTCGATCAGCTCCGTGACCTTGTTCTTTTCCTCTTCCGCCTGCGCCTGCAGACTCTCCAGCTCCGCTTTCTCCGTCTGGAGTCTGGCCTCGTGCTCTTCGATCAGCAGCCGATTCTCCTTATATTCCTGCAGCATCTTCTGCTCGTAAGCCACCACCCGCTCGATGTTGTCGGCCTTGTTGAGCATCTCGGAAAGGCTGCCCGCCGCCAAAAGCGCCGTCAGATAGCTGTCCTCCGGCCGCTCGTACATACAGCGGACTATAGCTACCATGCTGTCGTACTGCCATTTCTCCTTCTCCTTGGCGGCCTCCAAAGTCGTCTGGGTCTGAAGAATCTCCTGCTCTTTCGTCCGAATATTCGTCTCCAGCTCCTCCAGATTTGCCACCACGGCTGCAAGCTGACCGTTCAGATAGTCCAGCTCCTTCTTCAGACTGTCCCGCTGCCCCTCCAGACTGTTCAGATTGTCCTGAGTCTTGTCCAGCTCGTCCTCCAGATTGTCCTTCTCCTTCTCGGTCTTGTCTATCTCCTGCTGGGTCGTGGAAGAAGCAGAGACCCCGCCAAGGCCCGGCACAGGATCAAGCAGCTGCATCAAAAGCGCCGCCGCCAGAATGACCGCCGTCCTTTTTCTGATCTTTCTAATCTTTCTGCGTTCCACCGAAATGTTCCATACCTTTCAATGTTGATGGCGCACCCTTTACTTCGTGCCGAAAATACGATCCCCCGCGTCTCCCAGACCGGGGACGATATATCCATGGTCGTTCAATCGCTCATCCAGCGCCCCCACGTACACGTCCACGTCGGGATGCTCCTGCTTCATGGCCTCGATGCCCTCCGGCGCGGCAATGATGCACAGAAAATGAATGTTTCTGCAGCCCTTTTCCTTCAGCATCCGTATGGCTGCCACCGATGAGCCCCCCGTGGCCAGCATAGGATCCACCACGAACACCTCCCGCTCCGCACAGTCCGCAGGCAGCTTGCAGTAATATTCCACCGGCTTGAGGGTCTCCGGATCCCTATAAAGCCCGATATGGCCAACTCTGGCCGCGGGAATCAGGTTCAGCATGCCGTCCACCATCCCTAGCCCCGCCCGGAGAATGGGAACGATGGCCATTTTCTTGCCCCGCAGCTCCTTGACCATGGTCTTGCAGATAGGCGTCTCTATCTCCACCTCGTCCAGCTTCAGTTCTCTGGTGGCCTCATAACAGATCAGCATAGCGATCTCGCTGATGGTCTGCCGAAAATCCTTGGTCCCCGTGTCTTTCCTGCGGATCAGCCCGATCTTGTGCTGAATCAGCGGGTGTTCCATGATTGTTACGTTTGCCATTCTTTCGTTCCTCCTATTCCGGTTCTGCATCTTTTTGATGCATTGCACTCCAGCGCCTCTAATCCCTTTCGATGGCTCCTATCCTGCGCACATGCTTCTCCTCGCCGGAAAAGGGAGTGTCCAGAAACACGTCCACAATCTCCAGCGCCAGATTCTCGCCCACTATGCCTCCCCCCATGGCAAGCACGTTGGCGTCATTGTGCAGTCTGGTCATCTTTGCCGAAAAGCTGTCCCCGCATAGGGCACAGCGGATGCCTGCCACCTTGTTGGCGGCGATGCTGATGCCGATGCCCGTGGTGCATATCACGATTCCTTTTTCACAGCTGCCCCCGGCAACCGCCTTAGCAACGGCACGCCCAAATGCAGGATAGTCGCAGCTCTCTGTACCATGGCAGCCCATATCCTCGTAAGGTATCCCCCTCTCCTCCAGATGTCGGATCACCCTCTGCTTCAATGCGTAGCCGCCGTGATCGCTCCCGATAGCCACCTTCTCCATACCCCGCCTCCTTGGTCCTTCCGCTTCCCCGCGGAATGCATCTTTATACTTTTATACTTGTATCACCTGATGTCCCGCCGCCTTCAGCAGGCGGTTCATGATGGCTTGTCCCAAACCTTCCGAGGAAAAGCTCTCCGAATAGATTATCGTGACGTTCTCATCATCAAACTCTCTCAGCGCCGCAAACAGATTTCTTGCGATGCTTTCCTCGTCATCTCTGCTTCCAATATATTTTATCACATCGGCCCCATATTGTCCATGCATCTCTTCCGTGGCGATGACTCCCGTCTTTTCTCCGGCCGCCCTCTGAAAGGCCGCCTGACGGTTCACATAGGCCACTACCCTCTCCGGCGTCCCCTCCACCACCATAAGGCTTCCCCGGGGCGCGTAATGGCGGTACTTCATCCCCGGCGCTCTGGGCGCTCCCCCGCCCTCCGGGGACATGGACGGATCATCGGTGTCCACCTGTCCCAAAAGCCTCTCAAGCTTCTCTTTTGTCACATAACCCGGCCGCAGGATCTGCGGCGGCTCCACAGTCAGATCCACGATGGTGGACTCCAGACCGATTCCCACCTCTCCGCCGTCCACGATGGCTTCCACCCGCCCCTCCATATCCTCTATGACATATTTCGCCAAGGTGGGGCTGGGCTTACCGGAAAGATTCGCGCTGGGCGCCGCCACATATCCCCCGCCGCATTCGATCAGCTTCCTTGCCATAGGATGGGACGGAAGACGAACCGCCACGGTGTCAAGCCCCCCTGTGGTCTCAAGCGGCACCCGCTCCGATCTGGGCAGAATCATAGTCAGCGGCCCCGGCCAGAAGGCCTCCGCCAGCTTCACTGCCGCCTCCGGAACCCGCCGTGCAATGGCATAGATATCTTTGAAGCGGCAGATATGCACAATCAGAGGATTGTCGGAGGGCCGGCCCTTGGCCGCATATATCTTCCGGGAGGATCCGGGATTCAGCGCGTCCCCTCCCAGACCGTACACCGTCTCTGTGGGAAACGCCACCAGCCCTCCCTCTTTTATGATCCTTCCTGCCCGCAGCAGAGCCTGTTCCTCCGCTTCGGTGAATCCCTCTCTGCCCTGTTCGATTCTGATGATCTCAGTTTCCATCCCTTGGCTTCCTCAAGCCTGCGTCTCTGCCGGCGGAAATCCTGCCTTTTATCCGCCCCTTATCCTCCGAAAATCTGCCGAAAACGCTCTTTCTGTCATTTCTTCCATAGTATATCCGAAATCGCTGAAAATTTCAACTGAATTTCCATCACTTTACTTCATTAATGTACTGCAGAATCCCTATATGTATGGCCCAAGCCACCCTATCCTGATACTCCGGCGTGCAGAGCTTTTCCGCCTCTGCGCTGTTGGAGAGGAAACCGCACTCCACGATTACAATGGGCACATTGGTTTTTTTCAGCAGATAATAGCTGTCGTTGGCCTTGACCTGACGCTTGTTCTCCGGATCCGCCCTCTCCACCAGCTGATCCTGAACCAGCTCCGCCAGTCTCTTTCCCTGAGTGCTGCCCGTATAATAAAATACCTGCGCGCCATGCACATACTCCTCCGGATAGCTGTTCTGATGTATGCTCACCGTCAGAGCCGGCGAAGCCTCGTCAATGATCTGAATCCTCCTCTTCATGTCCTGCACCTTTTTGTTGGGCGCCTCCGGATCGTACAGCCCCTCATCTGACTCTCTCACCATCACCACCTCGATATCGTTGGCCTCCAGATATCCCTTCACCCGTTCCGCCACCTGCAGATTGATGTCCTTTTCGTTTGCGCCGTTGATGCCCACCTTTCCCGGGTCGTCGCCTCCGTGCCCTGCATCAATGACCACGCATATCTTCTCTTTGTCCGCCCCCACCTCCACTCTGGCCGCCGCCGCGTATGACGCCACCTGACGCCCCACGTACAGCACGGAAGCCAGCAGCGCCAGCAGCAGGGCGGCAGAAAAAATCTTTGACCGGATTCCCTCCATGTTTCGTTTCCACCCAAGTAACCTTTTTATAATTTATATTCATATTAATTTTTGTTTAAAACTACTAAAAAGATTGCAATATTCTTATTTTTTGTATAATATGGACTTATGGAGGGCATGTCCTACCGCCCTGTAAGGGAACCGACCAACAATTTCTGCCGGCAAGGGGTGGCATTATGAAGCATCCGAACAAGACATTATCCATTATATTTGCATGCGTCTGCGCCGTATGTCTTGCGGCCGCGGGACTGCTTGCGTTCTTCCAATGGATGGACGACCGCCATATGGAAGAGACCATGAGCGCTCTCCGGACTTCGGCCGACCTGCTGCAGACCGCTCCCGCCAGTCCCGGTCCCGCCTCCGATGCCAATGAGGAACCACAGCCCACTGAGGTTCCTCAGCCCACGGCCGTACCCTCCCCCACGCCGGAACCTACCCCTGTCCCCGTAGAAAATCCCTACAAGGACAGCTTTCTGGCCAACAGCGATATGGCGGCATGGCTCCAGATACCGGGCACCGGCATGGACTATCCGGTCATGTGGACTCCCAGAGACGAAGAATACTATCTCTATCGGGGCTTTGACGGCAAAGACAACTGGAACGGCTGCCTGATACTGGACACAGACAGTTGTCTGGATCCTCTTACCACCAACCTGATCATCCACGGCCACAATCAGGAGTCGGGAGCAATGTTCGGCCACCTGCCGAAATACGAGGACTTTTCCTTTTACGAAGAACATAAGAATATCACCCTATACACCAAAGAGCTGCAGCGGAACTACGAGGTGATCGCCGTGTTCCGCTCGGAGGTATACAAAAAGACCGATCAGGTATTTAAGTATTACAAATTCTTTCAGGCTGACACACAGGAAGAATTTGACTATTTTTATGAGAACATTAAAGACCTATCTCTCTATGATACCGGCGTCGAGGCGGAGTTCGGCGATCATTTTCTGACCTTGTCCACCTGCGTCTACCATGTGGAGCGGGGACGGCTGGTGGTGGTCGCAAAGGAAGTGGACTGCGGAAACAGCTACCTGCCGGTAGACGAATAGAGAGAATCATCAAAATCTAAAGGAGGTTTCATTTATGAAGAAAATCAAACACATTGCCACAGTGCTGGCAGCTGCTGCCGTATTTTTCCTGCTGCCCGGAGCAGGCTGTCTCAAGGCGGCCGCAGAAGAGCCCGTCACCTATGCCGTAAAATATATAGAGGACAAGAACGAATGGCGCTATCTTCCCGACACATCCACCTTCGACGACGCGGCCTACCACAGAGAGCTGTACTATATGTACGAATCCATGAAGGATGGGGATATCGTGGTTGTCTACAACGAGAGCGCCGTGGTTCCCGCGCTGGATTTAGGTTCCGTGCGCCTCAGCAACTTAAGCGTCACCCCCTGCAGCTCCTTCACCATTATTTATTCGGGGGATGTGGATGAATGCAATATTCTGGACGGCGCTTACTGCTCCATCAACGCCAACGTTGCCAACGCGCATATATACGGAACTTCTACCAGCAACTTCAACAAAAACATTCAGGAGCTGCGCATTCATGCCAATGACGAGATCACTTCCACCGTGGGATGCGACGGAACGGTAGGCCATCTCTACGCACCCTCGGACACTCTGCCCAGAACCTTCTACGACCTATATGATTTTAAGGCAGGATCCCTGCTGATCCAGCAAGGCTCTCTGGAGACCAGCCCCGACAAGTTCAGCTCATCCCCGACGCAGCCTACACCCGCTCCCACCGAAGCTCCCCAGCCACCTGCCGCTACAGCGCCTCCCGCAGCCAGCACACCCTCGGGAAACGATGACGAGTACGATGATGTTCCAAAGACCGGCTCACACAGTCCGGTGCTTTGGCTGGTATGCATCGCCGCGGCCAGCGGAGCCGTGAGCTATGGTTTGAGAAGGACAAACCAATCCTCTAAATAATTTACAAAAAAATCGGCCCGCCCCAATCTCAGGGGCGGGCTTTCATCATTCATCATTTTTCATATAAGTTCTTAATCTCGTCACATGCCTTCTTACCTTGTCACATATCTTCTTACCTTGTCACATATCTTCTTACCTTGTCACATATCTTCTTACCTTGTCACATATCTTCTTACCTTGTCGCATATCTTCTTACCTTGTCGCATATCTTCTTATCTTGCCAAATGCTTTCTCATCTCATCACATCCGCATGCGCCAAATTACAAGCTTCCATATGCCCGGATCAGATCCCATGCCGCCGGTGTTCCGTATCCCAGTCTCCACACCGCTACTCCTCCAATGTTTCTGGCATTCATCACATTCAGCTTGACCGCGATGGATTCCTCGTCCTCCGCCCAGATCTGATACAGCGCCGTACCGCTGTTCCATTCCCCGTAATTCTGGCAGGTGGTCTCGTCCCACTGTAGCTTTATATTCTGGCTCTGCAGGAAATCCGCCAAATGATTCAGCGTCACATACTCGTCCGTCACAGTGGTTCCTTCCGTCTTCCAGAGGATCATATAGAAGGGAAGCGCATTCACCACCTTTTCCGCCGGCACCTGCTCCAGAGTCCTATCCAGACCCTTGGACACGTATTCGATACTGGCCACGCTGCCGGGATCTCCGCTGCCATGCCAATGCTCGTCATATCCCATGATAATGCAATAGTCCAATATCTTTCCCTGAATGTCCAATCTGTAATAATCATTGAAGTTGAGAGGCACATAATTGTCCACCGACAAGATCAGTCCGCTGCCCCTGCACAGAACCGAAAGCTCTTTCAGAAACTGGATATAATGCTCCCCGCAGTCCACCTTCAGTCCCTCGAAATCGATATTGATGCCGTCCAGCTTCAGCCCCAGCGAGGTATCCACCATGTCTTGCACCAGCTTCTGGCGCTTTGTTGTGGAGGAAAGCACCTCATACGCGCTTACATCCGCTCCCGTCTCGTTTCTATAATTGAAATTGTCCCAGACGCCCCATACCTGCAGCCCTCTTGCATGGGCGCTCTCCACATACCAGGCCGATGCGAAGGAGCGGAAATTGCCCTCGTTGTCCGTAAGGCTAAACCAGGTGGGAGCAATCACATTGATACAGTTCCCGTCCGCCAGCATGGCGTCCAATGTGGAGTTTCCTCCCTCTCCCCCGATGGAATGGAAGCCCAGACTGACCTTCTGCGGCAGACGGACGGATGTATACTCTTCCTCCACATAATCTCTCACAGGCTCCTCCGTCACTGTCTGAAGGTTGTCCAGCCGTTTGTTTTCCAGATAGCCGATGACGGAGTCGGAAGTCTTTACAAGGCTCCAATCCTCCCCCTGCTCAAGCACCTCAACAGTCTCTCCGGCCTCAGCCTCCCGCAGGATAGGACTCTTGATCCCCCCTTCCAGACGAACCTGCGTATCCTTTGTCACCTCCATGGTCTGCTTCGTCCCCCATTCGGTATAGACCTGAAGATGTCTGTCGAATGCCAGCCATGAATAATTGGTAAAGCGCTTCACATAGTCCGCCGCCAGAAAGATTCCGTCCCCCTCCGCAAAGCAGGCCTCATATTCCAAGGCATGGCCGCCCGCCCCATCGGTGTATTCCCTTGCGCCGAACACGGCAGTGGCTGTATCTCTGGCAGTGGTATAAAGAATTTTCTGTTCGTTTCTGTCCGCATAAAAGCCCTCATTCAAATAGGTCTTCACTGTATTCAATTCAAAGTAGATCCGGCCGTCCCGCACATAGGCCCTGTCGGAAATCATATCATTCTGGAGAAGAATTGCAAGCTCCCCTTCTTCCACCCCATAATACTCATCCAGATCCACCACTTCTTTGCTGTAAGAATACTTCTCCAGCAGTCTGCTGCCAAAGCCCACCACGGCCACGATCACGATCAGCACCAGAGCCACGATTACCGGTATCCCTTTTCTTCTCATCCTTGCTCACATAACCTTTCTTCACACTGTAACTATTCCCTGATCCACACAACCAAATACATCATAGCACATTTATCGGAAAGCGTCACCAGCAAATTTGCTTTTTTGCCGCCGCTGCCAGCACGAGAGGCAATCCCATTTTCAGGCATGCGGCGGCAGGTATTTCCATGGCATACTTCTACCGGCGCGTCACTTTGTCGAAGCGCACTTGCTCAACGGCCCCTTTGTCATTCAGCACGTAATCGGCCATATAGGGGCTGTCCTCTCTCACCGCTCTGGACACGGCTTCGGCCGGAAGCACTTTCTTTCCGTCCACATATAGCCCTACGCCGCTCTGACTCATCTGTTCCAGCTGCAGGAGCAGATCTTCTCTGGCCGTCTTCATCAAATCGCTTTTTTCATCATACAAGAAAGCACCTCCTATCTCAGCTTCTCGTCTCGATTTTGTCTTTCCGGCTTCCTGCCAAAAGGACCTTTCTCTGTGATGAATCAACCGGAAAGCCTTGGGACAAAGCAAATGTCTTCAGCCGTACCTGCAATGGCAATCATTTCCATTGCATAATCGGTTTAAAATGAATTATAATTGTGAAAATTAGTTGACATACTTATGACCAAGCATTCAGCACGCTGCTTGTAAGACATCCTTAGACATATGACAGTTTTCCCCGGCTGTCATATAATGTGATTAATGCGATATACACAATCAAAAAATAGAAAGGATGGGGCGGAACGAAATGTTCCAAAAATAAAGCTGAATCAACCTGATATTTAGACTGCTGCCTCCTTCCTCGTACAGAGTACCGAAGACATTTGCTTCTTTGATAATAACACTCTTAAACCGTTTTGGCAAGGGAAATCTTACGAAGGATATTAAAAATTTTTAAACTCAGGTTTCTGCTATTGACTTGGGGCAACTGAAAGTATATGATTGAAAGACAAAAATCCAAGTTTTTTTGATTATACTATACAGTTCAGCCACAAAGAAGGAAGGGTTGCCGTATGAAGATAGAAAAAGTAAACGAGAACCAGATCCGCTGCACCCTGACCAGAGAGGATCTGGCCAGCAGGGAGCTGAAGATCAGCGAGCTGGCTTACGGAACGGAAAAGGCCAAGAGCCTGTTCCGGGATATGATGCGACAGGCGAATTTTGAGTTCGGCTTCGAGGCGGAGGATATCCCCCTGATGATAGAGGCGATCCCCCTAAACGCCGAATGCATTGTCCTGATCATCACCAAGGTAGAAGATCCCGAAGAGCTGGATACCCGTTTTTCCAGATTTGCCCCCTCGGTCACGGAAGACAATGAGTACGAGGATCCCGAATCCGGATTCGTGGAAGCGGCCTCCGACGAGGTCCTTGAGCTGTTCCGGAAAATACAGAAGGAGCAGGACGCCTCCGATTCCTCCTCAGGGGAGCATTCCGGCAAGTCTGCGGAGGAAGAGGGAAAGCCCGTTGTGCGGATATTCCTTATGAGTTCCCTGCAGCAGGTCATGAACGTGTCCGCCATCATCGCAAAGGCCTATGACGGCCGCAGCTCCCTATACAAGGACCAGCGCTCGGAAGGCTATCTCCTTCTGCTGGCTCAGGACAGCGCCTCGGAGTCCTTCGACAAGGCCTGCAACATTGCGTCGGAATACGGCGTCCTCCAGCGCTCCGCTGCCGGAAGCGGCGCGTTTTACTCCGAACACTATGACACCCTGATACCCGCCAACGCGGTTCAGGCATTGGGAGGCTCCCTTTCCTGAAAACAGCGCGACGCCCCTGCATCCCAAAAGGATGGAGGGGCGTTCTCTTGCCTTACAGCGCCTCGATGGCCTTCATCAATTCATCAATGTCCAGTCCGTGAACCATTGCGGCCTCTTCCAGGGATTCGCCCTGTGCCGAGGGGCATCCAAGACAATGCATCCCCGCCTCCATCAGCACGGGTGCAACGTCAGGATTTGCCCGCAGAATCTCGCCGATGGTCATCTCTTTCGTTATGCCGTCCATAGCTTTCTCCTCTCTTTATGATGATGTGGCGCGCCCTTAGGCGCCTACCCTTCAGTATATATCTTTTCTCAAAATCTGACAAGGTATTCTTTTTTTAGAAAATACTTCAAAAAAATCCCGGAAATCCGCCAATGTACAGAAAAAAGTACACTTTCCCACCTTGACTCCACACGGCCTTTTTCATATAATAAACTTAAGGATTAGAGGCAGTGATTTTGGTTTATACTAATTCAAATTTCAATAGGAGGTTATTTCAAAATGAGACCAGAATGGACAGATTTCGTGGCAGGCAAATGGGATAAAGAAGTCAACGTGCGCGACTTTATCCAGAGGAACTATCATCCCTATGACGGCGATGAGGATTTCCTTGCCGGCCCTACACAGAACACCAAGGATCTGTGGGCGCAGGTGCTGGATCTGCAGAAGCAGGAGAGAGAAGCGGGCGGTGTTCTGGACATGGATACCAAGGTTGTCTCCACCATCACTTCCCATGGCCCCGGATATCTTGACAAGAGCAAGGAGACCATCGTCGGCTTCCAGACCGACAAGCCCTTCAAGAGGTCTCTGCAGCCTTATGGCGGAATCCGCATGGCAGAGAAGGCCTGCTCCGACAACGGCTATGAGGTAGACCCCGAGATTTCCGAGTTCTTCTCCACCCACAGAAAGACCCACAACGCAGGCTGCTTTGATGCATACAACGCCGAGATGAGAGCCTGCCGTTCTTCCCATATCATCACCGGCCTTCCTGACGCTTACGGCCGCGGCCGTATCATCGGTGACTATAGGCGCGTTGCCCTTTACGGCATCGATAGGCTTATCGAAGACAAGCAGGCCCAGAAGGATTCCACCGGCCGGGTAATGACCGATGATGTGATCCGTCTTCGCGAGGAGATCTCCGAGCAGATAGTGGCTCTTAAGCTGATGAAGGAGATGGCTGCTTCCTATGGCTGCGATATCTCCAAGCCTTCTTCCAACGTACAGGAGGCCATTCAGGCAGTTTACTTCGGATATCTGTGCGCGGTAAAGGAACAGAACGGCGCTGCAATGTCCCTTGGACGTACATCCACCTTCCTCGACTGCTACGCCGAGAGAGATTTGAAGAACGGCACCTTCACCGAGGAGCAGATTCAGGAGTTCGTGGATCACTTCATCATGAAGCTGCGCCTGATCAAGTTTGCCCGTACCCCTGAGTACAACCAGATCTTCGCAGGCGATCCCGTGTGGGTAACCGAGTCTCTGGGCGGCGTAGGCGTAGACGGCAGACATATGGTAACCAAGATGAGCTTCCGTTACCTGAACACCCTGACCAACCTTGGACCTTCTCCCGAGCCCAACCTGACCGTGCTCTGGTCCACCAGACTGCCGGCCAACTGGAAGAAGTATTGCGCGAAGATGTCCATCCAGACCTCTTCCATCCAGTACGAGAACGACGATCTGATGAGAGTTGACCACGGCGATGACTATGGTATCGCCTGCTGCGTATCCTCCATGGTCATCGGCAAGGAGATGCAGTTCTTCGGCGCAAGAGCAAATGTGGCTAAGTGCCTGCTGTACGCTCTCAACGGCGGTGTGGACGAGGTTACCAAGAAGCAGGTAGGTCCTAAGTACCGTCCCGCTACCGGCGATGTGCTGGAGTACAATGATGTTATGAGCAAGTTCATCGACATGCTGGAGTGGCAGGCCGATGTATATGTAAACACTCTGAACATCATCCACTATATGCATGACAAGTACTGCTATGAGAGAGCCGAGATGGCGCTCCATGACAGAGATGTAAAGCGTTATTTTGCAACCGGCGTTGCGGGACTGTCCATCGTGGCCGATTCCCTTTCCGCCATCAAGTATGCCAAGGTTGAGCCTATCCGTGATGAGGACAACATCATTGTTGACTTCAAGACCACGGGAGACTTCCCTAAGTACGGCAATGACGATGACCGCGTTGACAGCATCGCTCAGGAGGTTGTGCATCGCTTCATGACCGCCATCAGGAGACATCATACCTATAGGAACGGTATCCCTACCACGTCCATCCTGACCATTACCTCCAATGTTACCTACGGTAAGGCCACGGGCAACACCCCCGACGGACGTAAGAAGGGCCAGCCTTTCGCTCCCGGAGCTAACCCTATGCACGGCCGTGACACCCACGGAGCAGTAGCATCTCTGGCTTCCGTATCCAAGCTGCCTTTCAATGATGCTCAGGACGGTATCTCCAATACCTTCACCATCATCCCCGGCGCTCTGGGCAAGGAAGACAAGGTATTCACCGGCGACATCGAGCTTGATCTGAAATAAGGCCGAATCCGAATAAGACCTGCCTCCCATAGGACATGACCTTCCGTTCCTATGGGAGACCAGCCGAATCAGCGGAAGGAGCCGGAGGCAATGCTGCAAAAGCTCTGAGAGAAGGAGACACTATGGACGAGAAAAAAATGATTGACGATCTGGTAAAGATGCTGGATGCCGGCATGGCCGGCGGCGTCGGCCATGTGAACGTGGACTATGATCAGAATGCCGAGCAATCGAAGAACGTTCAGACAATGGGCTGCACGGACTGTTCCAGAACGCCGTTGGCCTGCAGTGTACCTACGCTTGAGCAGGGACTGGACGACTATCAGCAGCCTGCACCCGAAAAAAAGATATAGATAATTCCAAAAACGGAGTATATAAACAAGCATGCACCTCTAAGGCACCGCAATGTCCGGAGGCATGAAGGGCGCATGGGAAACCAAAAATAGGAGGACAAAATTATGGCAACAAATTCTGCACAGGTTGATAACCTTGTTAACTTGCTTGACGGCTATGCCACCAAGGGCGGCCATCATCTGAACGTAAACGTACTGAACAGGGATATGCTGCTGGACGCTCAGAAGCATCCTGAGAACTATCCCCAGCTGACCATCCGTGTAAGCGGATATGCAGTCAACTTCATCAAGCTGACTCCCGAACAGCAGGCTGACGTTATCTCCCGTACCTTCCACGAGGCCATCTAAGGAACCGTGTCCATGCTGTCTGTGAGGAGAGTTCTGGAATCTGCTTAGGACCATGGGGCATCGGCGGATGACGCTAAAGTCAAAATGAATTCTGAGACCCGGGAAGCATCCCTTCCCGGGTTATTCATAACAAAATCTCCGGAAAGCGTGGTATAACTTATGCAAGGAAGAATTCATTCTCTGGAAAGCTTCGGAACAGTGGACGGCCCCGGCACCCGCTTCGTGGTGTTCGTGCAGGGATGTCCCATGCGCTGCGCCTATTGTCACAACCCCGACACTTGGGAAATGACGGGCGGAACCTTGATGGAGCCTTCCTACATTATAGAGCAATACGAAAAGAATAAGGCCTTCTATGCCAACGGCGGCGGTCTCACCGTCACCGGCGGAGAGCCCCTGATGCAGGTTGAATTTATGATCGAGCTGTTCACGCTGGCTAAGGAAAAGGATATCCATACTTGCATAGACAGCTCTGGCATCGCGTTCAATCCCAACAACCCGGCTTTCCTCGAAAAGCTGGATCGGCTTATGGAGCTGACGGATCTGGTCATGCTCGACATCAAACATATCGATCCGGAAAAGCATAAGGATCTGACCATGCAGCCCAACGAGAACATCCTGAAATTTGCCGCTTATCTGGATGAGAGGCATGTGGACATGTGGATACGCCATGTGGTGGTTCCCGGCATAACCGATGATGAAAAATACCTATTTGACTTAGGCTATTTCATCGGGCAGTTCCACAATCTGAAGGCTCTGGATGTGCTTCCTTATCACACCATGGGCGAAAAGAAGTATGAGAGCCTTGGCATGGAGTATAAGCTGAAGGGCGTGCCTGCTATGGATAAGGATAAACTTCTGGATAAAAAGAAAGCAATTATTGACGGAATCAAAAAAAGGCGTTACAATGAATAATGAAAATCCAACCAACCTGAAGGAGGACAACAATTATGGCATTCGTAATCAACAATACCTGCGTAGCCTGCGGCGCATGTGAAGCACAGTGTCCCGTAGGAGCGATCTCCATGGGAGACGGCAAGTTCGAGATCGATCCCGATAAGTGCATCGACTGCGGTTCTTGCGCCGGACAGTGCCCCGTAGGAGCGATCTCCAACGAATAGAGCAGATCCCACATAGGGCAGTCGGAGAGATGAACAAACGATACATGGACAAAAGCGCTTCATCAAAAGAAGCGCTTTTTCTTTGTCTCCGCCCCCTTCTCCTTGTCGCCCTCCGAAGTCTTTTCCGCTTTTTCCTTCCGCAGCCGGCGGGTCTTCCTGCGGAGCAGCTCGTCCATCCTTTTATAATGCTCCTCGTCCCGCTCCGCCAGCATCTTGTCTCTCGCCTCCTCCCGCTCCTCCTGCACGCGGAACTGATAGTCCAGCTCCTTTACCACGCTCTCTCTGATCTCCCGGCAGAGCTGTACATTGTTCTCTTCCAGCGTCTGCCTTATAAGCTGCTGCAGCAGCCACTGGAGCCTTCTGGACTTGTCCTCCTTGGCCTCCCTCTCCAGCTCCTGTCTGTTCTTTTCCGGCACAATGTCTATGGCCAGCCCCCCTGCCCCCTGCTGCTCCGGTCCGGCCTCCTCTTCCGTTTCCGGAGGCTCCTGACCGTCTTTTGGAGATATGGCCCCCATGGACCTGCCCACCTCCTCCGTACCGGTGGACAAAACATCCAGCCTCCCGTTCTTCAAGATCATCTTAATCGCCTTCAACTGCAGTCCCCTCTCTTTCATTCCCTTGATCTGTTTGAATCGCTCCACATCCTCCTCCGTATAGTAGCGATGGCCCAGCTCGTTGCGCTTAATGGGCAGATGCAGTTCCTCCTCCCAATAGCGCAGCACATGGCTTTCCACCTTCACCTCTCTGGCAGCGTCCGAAATAAGCAAATAATTGTCCATGTCCTCTCCTTTCGCATATGCCCCACGGCATCCTTCCTCCTGAAACAAACAATAAAATCCACGCGTCGCGAGTCTTCTATTGTCATGAATAAAAAAGAGAATGAGCCCTCATACTCATTCTCTTTCGTGTACAATGATCCGCCGCATACGGATCCTATCCCTCTAGTCTATCTTTCTATGCTCCAGATTCGCAAATCTCTGGTATTCCGGAATCCACGCCAGCTCCACCGTACCGATGGGGCCGTTTCTCTGCTTGGCGATGATAAGCTCCGTAATTCCCCTCTTCTCCGAATCCTTGTTGTAATACTCGTCCCGGTAGATGAACATCACCACATCCGCATCCTGCTCTATGGCCCCCGATTCCCTCAGATCCGAGAGCATAGGCCTATGGTCCGGCCTCTGCTCCACCGCCCGGGAAAGCTGGGACAGCGCGATCACCGGCACGCTCAGCTCTCTGGCCAGAGACTTCAGGGAACGGGAGATATCCGATATCTCCTGCTGTCTGGAATCGGTTCTGCCGCTTCCCGTCATAAGCTGCAGATAGTCTATCATGATAACGCTCAGGCCATGCTCCAGCTTGTATTTGCGGCATTTGGAGCGCAGCTCCGCAATGCTGATGCCCGGAGTATCGTCTATGATCAGGGAGGACTTGCCGATGACCCCCGCGCTCTCTATAAGTTTCTCCCACTCCTGATCGTTAAGCTGGCCCGTGCGCAGCTTCTGGCTGTCCACATTGGACTCCATGGAGAACATACGGTTCACCAGCTGCTCCTTGCTCATTTCCAGACTAAAGACCGCCATACAGAGATTCTTCTTGAACGCCACGTTCCGGGCCAGATTCAGCATCAGCGCCGTCTTCCCCATGGAAGGTCTGGCAGCAATCAAGATCAGATCCGAGGGCTGCAGCCCTGCCGTCCGGTAATCCAGATCCAGAAATCCGGTAGGGATGCCCGTGACGCTGCCCTTGTTCTTGGCTGCCGCCTCGATCTTGTCCATGGCGTTCATCACCACCTGCCGTATGGGCACGTAGGCGTCCGTGGTGCGCTTCTGCACCAGCTGAAAGACACGCTTCTCCGTATCCTCCAATATGTATTCCAGACTCTCCTTGCCCCCGTAACAGGCATTGGCAATCTCCTCGTTCAGGCGGATCAGCTTGCGCAGCGTAGACTTCTCCGCCACAATATTCGCATAATGCTTGATATTGGCGGTGATCAGAGGCGCACTCAGAATATCCCTGACGAATTCCAGACTGCTGACCTCCGGAGGCACGTCCTTGGACTGCAGGCGGTTCTGCAGAGTCACCAGATCCACCGGACTCCCTGCATCGTTCAGCTCGCACATGGTCTCGAACAGGACCCCGTACTGCTTATTGTAGAAATCCTCGCTGCTGATAAGCTCGGAGGCCACCACAATGGCCTCCCTATCCATGATCATGGAACCGATCACCGACTGCTCCGCCTCCATGCTGTGGGGCAGAACCCTTTTCAGAATGTTTTCTTCCATGGACGGCTAGGCCTCTACAACCTTCACCACGAGCTTTCCCGTCACCTGCGGGTGCAGCTTCACGGCCACCTCATAGACGCCGAAGCTCTTGATGCTTTCAGGCAGCTGAATCTTTTTCTTGTCCAGCTCTATGCTGTTCTGCTCCTTGTAGGCCGCCGCGATCTCCTTTGCGGACACTGAGCCGAAGGCTCTGCCGCCCTCCCCTGCCTTCATCTTAAGGACCACCTGCTTGGACTCCAGCTTCTCCGCCAGCGCCTTCGCCGCGTCCAGCTGCTCCTTTGCAAGCTTCTCCTCCTTGTTCTTCTGAAGCTTGAGATCGTTCATGTTCTTTGCGTTGGCCTCAATGCCTATCTTCTTGGGGAGGAGATAGTTTCTGGCATAGCCCTCGCTGGCCTCAATGACATCCCCCTTCTTCCCCAGCTTCTTTTCATCCTGCACCAATATAATCTTCATCTTCTCTCAAATCCTTTCTCAAAGCTTGCCTTTGTCCTCTTGCATCACAGTTCATTGTTTTCAAGCATACTGTCAATGGTTCTCTTCAGGGCTCCCATGGCCTCGATGATACTGACCCCCTCCATCTGGCATGCGGCGGTGCTGAGATGCCCTCCGCCTCCCATGCGCTCCATGATCACCTGCACATTGATCTCGTCTATGGACCGGGCGCTGATGTATATCTTGCCCTGATAGTCCGTGAGCACGAAGCTGGCCTTGACCCCCCGGATGTTCAGCAGCTCGTTGGCCGCCTGAGCGCCGATGATGGTGGGGCTGGGCAGATCCTCAGCCGTACAGATAGAGATGGCAAAATACTGTTTGTAGATCTCCGCCTGACTCACCGCGTCCGCCTTGGCCTTGTACCCCTGGGCGTCCTCCCGAAACAGCTTGCGCACCCGGGTCACGTCCGCGCCGCTGCGCCGCAGGAAGGCCGCGGCCTCAAAGGTGCGCACTCCCGTCTTTATCATATAATTGTTGGTGTCTATCATGATGCCGGAATACATGCAGTCCGCTTCCTCCGCCCGGATCTTGATATTGTCATAGGTATACTGGAGAATCTCGGACACCATTTCGCAGGCTGAGGACGCATAAGGTTCCACATAGGACAGAGTGGCGTTCTCAATGGTCTCCGTGCCCTGCCTATGATGATCCAGCACCACCACGGACTTGCAGAAGCGGAGCAGATCGGGACATTCCGTGATAGAGGGCTTGTTCACGTCCACCACCACCAGAACGGTGCTGTTCCCGGCCATCTCCACCGCCTGCTGGTTGCCGATAATCATATCGCTCTCGTACTCCGGATTTCCCCGGAACAGCTCCACCATGGGCTGTATGGCGGGTATCACCTCGTTTAAAACGATATGGGCCTTTCTTCCAAGCGTCTGGGCGATCCTGTAGATGCCCACCGAAGCCCCGAAGCTGTCCGCATCCGGCATCCTATGTCCCATCACCAGCACCTGATCTTTTCCGGTGATGATCTCCCTGAGGGCGTGGGCCTTCACCCTCGCCTTCACACGGGTGTTCTTCTCTACCTGCTGGCTCTTACCGCCGTAGTATGTAATGCTCTCCGGCGCCTTGATCACCGCCTGATCCCCTCCCCTGCCCAGAGCCAGATCTATGGCGTTGCGGGCGAACTCATAGTTCTGGGCATAGGTCAGACCGTCCAGCCCTATACCGATGCTGATGGTCACGGCCATCTCGTTGCCGATATTCACCGTCTTTACCTCTTCCAGCAGCTCGAACCGGGACTCCTGCAGCTGGGCGATGGAACGCTTCCGCATAATGATCAGGTATTTGTCTTTCTCCAGCTTCTTGCAGATACCGTCAAAGCCGGAAATATATTTGTTCACCTTTCTGTCAATGAGAGCGATCAGCAAAGAACGGCGAACCTCCTCCACGCTGTCCAGCGCCTCGTCGTAATTGTCCAGATAGATCATGCCCACCGCAAGGCTCTGATCGTCCACCTCCTGCAGGGCTATGTGCAATGCGGTCTCATCATACAGATACACTGCTATCAGATATCCATCATAGTCCTGAGCATCGATCATGTCGCTGCTCTCCGCCATCTCCTTCAGAGAGACCTTCTTGAACTTGGCCACGTACTCATTGCCCTCATATTCCAGCTCATACTGCGCCTCATCCAGCCCCTTGTCGTCGGGCAGACGGTCCTTGGTGACGGTGGGAAACAGAGAGGTGATGGATTTCCGATATCCTTTCGGCTGATGCACTATGGTCTCGAAGGCTATGTTGGTCCATATGACTTTTCCGTCATCGTCCAGCAGAGCGTAAGGCAAGTCCAGCTCCCGCAGAAGCTTCTTCTGTATCTGACCGTACTCCGTAGCGAAGCTGATCAGCTCATTCATGATAATGGGCTTGTTGTAAAAATACAGAGACAAGGTTATGGCAAAATAGACGATCATGAACGCCCCCAGAAGCGCCCCCGCCCTGAGGTCCAGCACAAACACCCCCACGTCCACGCAGGCGAGAACCACGCCCAGATAGATGCAGCATTGAATATAGGTCTTGATCCGGCCCTTTAATCTAATCCTCTTCTTCATATGAATACCTCATGGAAGCCTCCTTGTCCCATGGCCGGAGGCATGTCCTTCTGCTTCAATATTTTACCATACTCTTCAACACTATGCCACAATTTAATTTGTCAAAAAAGGAAATGTTTTGCAAAAAGGGGAAAATCCGAAAAAAGGTCAGCCATCCTTGCGGATGGTTGACCTTATCCTTAGCGTTCGTAACTGCAAAACCCCTTCACGGGGCCAAAGCGCTGCGCTCTGATCAATCCTGCACGTAGGGCATGATTGCGATATGGCGGGCACGCTTGATAGCTGCCGTCAGCGCTCTCTGATGCTTCGCGCAGTTGCCGGTGATGCGGCGGGGAAGAATCTTGCCCCTCTCAGACACGTATCTCTTCAGCTTGTTGGTATCCTTGTAATCGATCACGTTATCTTTGCCGCAGAACACGCAGACTTTCTTTCTCCTGCGGACACCGCCCTTTTTCCTCATGGGCGCATCGGATTTCTCTGCCTTATTATATGCCATGTCAATACCTCCTATCCTACATAATCTGTCTAAAATGGTAATTCTTCGTCGATACCGTCCGGAATGTTCATGAATCCGTCTCCAGCAGGCGCGCCGCCGGCCCCGGCAGGCGTGTTGCCGCCCCCATAGCCGCCTCCGTTTCCGTAACCTCCGCCGCTGCCATAGCCTCCGGTGCTTCCTCCGGCTGCGTTCTTGCTCTCAGCGAACTCGATCTCCTCGGCAAGGATACGGACACTGTAGACCATCTGCCCGTCCTTGTTGGTATAGTTGTCGTTCTGGACTCTGCCGCTCATAAGGATCTTGGTTCCCTTATGCAGATATCTCTCCACGAATTCGGCCTGCTTCCCGAAGGCGGTGCAGTTGAAGAAATCCGCGTCCGGCTCGCCCTCACGCTTGAATCGTCTGTCAACGGCAATGGAATAACGGGCCACCGTGGTCTGGCTGGCCCCCTGCGAATATCTTACCTCAGGATCTCTGGTCAAACGACCCATAAGAATCACTTTGTTCATATCACATTCTCGCTTTCTAATTAAGCCTAGTCCTGTCTGACAACCAAGTATCTGATGACATTGTCCATGATGCGGACGCGGCTCTCGATCTCGATGGGCACAGTGCTCTCGGCATCGAATCTGATGAAATAGTAATATCCCTCTTTCATCTTCTGAATTTCGTAAGCCAGCCTCTTCTTGCCCCAGTCGTCCACTTCTGTGATGACGCCGTTAAATCTCTCGATCAGAGCCTTGCACTTATCAACAACAGCAGCTCTCTCTTCATCTTCGATCTTAGCGGACACTACTACGGCTAATTCATACTTGTTCATGCTTGTTACCTCCTTTTGGTCTCTGGCCCGCACTCTATGCGAGCAAGGAATTTGATTCATCACAAATACTCATGTTAGCACATATTTCCGGATAATTCAAGGGTTTTCGTGAATTTTATACGTTCTTTTATACGTCAAATTTCTGTGGTCCCGAAAACACAAAAACAGAATCCACGCTTTGCGGCTCTTCCATTGTCATGAAAAACAGTCCGGGGCAGAACCATCCTGCCCCGGACCCTCTCTTACAGATTTCCGAACGTCCTTCCGTTATCTCTTGCTTGCGGACTTCCAAACACCCTTCCGTCTTCTCTTGCTTGCGGACTTCCAAACACCCTTCCGTCTTCTCTTGCTTGCGGATTTCCGGATATCCCTTCCGTCATCTCTTTATTCCTGCGGCTTGTTTCCCAGCGTGATCTCCAGCTCCACGCTCTCGTAGCTGCCGTCCACCAGACGCATCACGGTGACGGATATGGTATCTCCGGCCTTATAATACTGGATATCGTTCAGCAGATCCTCTCTGCTGGATATATGCCCCCCGTCAAACTTCACGATCACGTCCTTTACATGGATTCCGGCCTTCTGGGCAGGAGAGTCCTCCTCCAAGCTGTACACGAAGGCGCCCTGAGGCATTCCGTACAGCTGCGTCACGTCCTTCGTGACATTCTGGAGTATGACGCCCATATATCCCTGCTCCTCCTCATCCACTTTGTCATTGCGGATCTTCCGTTCCATAAGCTCGGAGATGATGGGGCTGGCGGTGCTGATGGGGATGGCAAATCCCATGCCCTCCACCCCGGTTTCCCCGATCTTTCCCGTATTGATGCCGATGACCTTGCCGTCCAGCGTGAACAGCGCGCCGCCGGAATTACCGGAGTTGATGGCGGCTGTGGTCTGCAGGAAGGTTCCCGTGGAGCCGTCCTCCATCCTGACTTCTCTGTCAAGGCCGCTGATCATGCCGTCGCTGACAGTCTGGCCGTAGCCGAGCGCATTCCCGATGGCAAAGACATAGGTTCCCAGCCGCAGATCATCGCTGTCGCCCAGTGCGGCCACGGCGATTTGATTTTTGGTCTCCTCGCTAAGGCTGCCCAAGGGCACCGATATCACAGCCAGATCCATCTCCGCATCCTTGCCCTTGATCACAGCCTTGGCCGTGGAGCCGTCGATGAAGGTAATCTCCAGCTCATCCGTCTCGTCCACCACATGATTGTTGGTGACGATAAGCAGTTCCTCCTCGTTGCGCGCGATGATGATGCCGGATCCTGCCGATGCCCCTTGTCTGGTATAGGACTGTCCCCAGAAGGTAGGAACCGTAGTGGTGTAGTTGTTCACAATGGACACCATGGCAGGTATCACGTCATTTATTACTTCTGTAACTTCATCCCTGCCCAGAACCACCTGATTTACTTTGGACATCTGGCCCATAGCCTCTTGAATGTCGGAAATCTTATCCTGATCTGCAATCTCCTGACCGGTTCCTTCCAGCATCTTTGTCCCCAGCATCTCCGCTCCCATCTTCACGCCATAAAAGCCTGCGCCCGCAAACAAACCGAACATCAGCCCCAGCCCCGCGCTGAAGAGAACCTTCCGCAGACGCCCCTTTTTCCTGCGCCCCTGACCTTTTTCCTCCGAACCGCCGCCATTGCCGCCTTCCGGACCTATACCGCCCTGAGTCTGGTACGTAGCATACCTCTGTGTATCCGCATTGGAATAGATTTCGTTTTCGTACATAATAATTACCTCCCTTTCTTAAAAAATGATCCGGCAATCTCATGCCACTTCATGTTAATCCATTTGACCTCTGCCCCCATACAGCCTTGGGAGAACAGCTCTTTTTCGTTCCTTTATAGATTCTAAGTATAACGGCCAATTGTGTCGGAATTGTGTTTACTTCATGAAGTGATTGTGAAAACATGATTCCAATATTCTTTATTTGTAGTAATTTTTAAAATCCAGCTTCTGGGAAGCCTGCGGTAATGCTTGCCCAGCAGATATCCCGCATATTTAAACCCGCACTGAAGACAGAATCCGGGAAACCTGCGCCGCCTTTTCTCCCTGCGCAGATATCTCCATGTCTCTTTCACCAGCCGCTTCCCCTCGCGCTCGGAGACCACCGAGCCAAAGATCTCCGGATGATCGGCCTGAGACACGCCCAGATCAAAGTTCCGCCGCAGCTGCATCAGGTTGGTATAGTTGTGGGAATGAATCACCCTCGCCTCCGCCGCGTACACAATGGCATACCCCGCCTTCACCGCCCCTGCCGCGTAGATCATGTCTTCATTGAAAATAGCCCGCTCCGGAAAGCCTCCCAGCTTCCGGTACACATCCCTGCGGTAGGCGGCGCACACATTGGAGCAGAAAAAGGTCTTGACCCCCAGAGTCTCTATGTCTCCCGCAGTCTTCTTTGCGGAAGCCTCGGGATAATTGAACCGTCTGGAGGCGCGCTCCAGCTCCGAGGAATCCGGTCCCGGAAGCTGTCTGGCATAGGCTGCCGCCACATCCTCCGACAAGCTTTCCACCAGCCTTTCCACCAAATAAGCGTCCGCCGGCATGGCGTCCTGCGTCATGCACAGAAACACCTCTCCCACGGAATATTCCACCCCTCTGCGTCTGGTGTCCCCATGGTCGAATTCCGCCTTCCTCAAATGATGCACCTGCACATTCGGATATTTCTTCCGAAAATCGGCATAGTCTCCCACCAGCTCGCAAAAAAACTTCTCCTCCGTATTCATGAGAATGATCTCATGGATCGGGAGAGACTGGCTCTCCAGCTTGTCCAGCAAAGAAAAAAGCTCCTTCCCCGGTCTGTACACGGGTATGATCACATCGATATCCAAGCTACGCGCTCCTTTTTGTATATTCTGCGAAAAGAGGAGAGCAAAAAGCCCTCCTCTCAATATATCTGCTTCCTATAAGCCTCTCAGTGCATCGTGTCCCTTTACCGCCGCGCCACAGACGACTGCCCGCATCCATGGCCCATCTTGTATCCTATGGCCCTATAGGTCATTTGTTCTTCATATAAGGCGCCACATTCTCTTTGATCTGCTCGCTGCACTCCTTCACGGTTTCTGTTACCACATAATCCTCATCATCAAAGAGATACTGATGCAGCCAGACCACATTTGATTCCAGATCAGTAGGCACCACGCAGCTGCCTTTGGCCCCCAGAGTCTCCGGCGTCCGCAGATCCTCTCTGGGGAAACCTGCCTCATCCACAATCCTATAATCTGCAATGCTTCCGATAAGCTTCAGAATCTCGGCGGAGTCTATAGTGGTATAGATGTCCCCGATACAGTCATTGAACACCTTGGTGAGCGTAGCCAGATCCAGCTGCTTTGCCTGAGCCTCGATGGCCTTCAGCACCTCCCTCTGGCGGGCGGTACGCTTGAAATCGTCTCCCTTGGTCTGGCGGATACGGCAGTATGCCGTAGCCTGAATACCGTTGAGCAGCTGATAGCCCGTCTCCTTAACCGGCGTATAATCGGTCTTGAGCACCTCTGCCACGCCGATCTGATAATTGTTGATATGAAGCAGCTCCTCGCTGTCCACGTCAATATAGATTCCGCCAATGCCGTCTATGACCTTGCTCAGTCCCTTGTAACTCACTGCCACGAAGTTGGTGATGTCCATGTCCAGATTCATATTGAGCATCCTCACCGCCTGCTCTGCCCCGCCCCAGCTGTAGGCGGAATTGCACTTGGCATAGGTGTTCTCATTCCCGTTGGAATCCGTACCCGCGTTCAGATAAGTATCACGGTATACGCTGACCAGCTTGATGTCCCCGGTATCCATGTTGATGTTTGCTATCATGATGGAATCGCTCCGGCTGCCGCCGAACAGCTGCTTATCCGTAGTTGCGTCCACACCGAACAAGGCAATGTTCATATAGCCGTGCATGGTGCCGCCCTCCTCGGTCTGCTCCTGCACCTGAGAGGGAATCGCGACCTGATTCTTGTCCAGATATGTCACCTGAGGACCAGCCACCGCGTCGCTGTTCATCACCTTGAACAGCACCACTACCATGACCAGAATGATCACTACCTCCACTCCGAAGAGAATATATTTTCCCTTCCCTGATTTTCCCCGTCTTCTGTTGGTTTTTTTCGCCATAACGCCTTCTCCTTGTCAGTATGCATTTTTATTGATAAATCCTGTAAAAAAGGTCAATAATATTATCTTGATGTCAAACCCAAAAGTCCAGTTCTCTATATAATAAATGTCATGCTCTATTCGCTTCCTTATGGAGGTGTCCCCCCGAAGGCCGTTCACCTGAGCCCATCCCGTGAGCCCCGGCCGCACCTGATGCTTCACCATGTATCTGGGGATCTCCTCCCGAAACTTCTCCACAAAAAGCGGCCTTTCAGGCCTCGGCCCCACCAGACTCATATCCCCCTTTAGGATGTTGAACAGCTGGGGCAGCTCGTCCAGACTGGTGCGCCTCAGGAACCTCCCTACCGGAGTGACCCTTGGATCGTCCCTGACGGTCCATGCCTTCTTCTCCTCACCGGGAGCCTGCTGCTCCATGCTGCGGAACTTGTACATGTAGAAGGGACGGTTGTGGAGCCCTACCCTCTCCTGCCTGAAGATCACCGGCCCCGGACTGGTAAGCTTCACCAGCAGCGCCGACGCCAGCATCACGGGAGAGGTAATCAGAATCCCCGCCAGAGAGCCTATGATATCCATGATTCTCTTTATGATGATGTTGCCCGTGTTGGTCAGGGGCACATACCGGATATTGATCACCGGAAGCCCCATGAGATCCTCCGTATACGGCTTGCTCGGTATTAGGCTATTATAATCTGGTATGAACTTGGTGTGTACCCCCGATTTCTCGCAGGTAGACACAATCTCTCCCAGACAGTCATAGTCCCGCAGGGGAAGCGTGATGGCGATCTCGTCCAGCCTGTTCTCCGGAAGGATGGTCTCCAGATTTGTCAGGCTGCCCAGCACCTGCACTCCCTTATAACTAGTTCCCGCAGGAATGCTGTTGTCCAGAATCCCGTAAGCCTCGTAGCCCCACTGGGGATTGTCCTTGAGCCTGTCGATGTACTCCTCCGCCGCCCGGGAATAACCCACCAGCAGGATATGCTTGAGATTGTAGCCCCTGCTGCGTATGGTGCGCAGCCCCTTGCGAAGCGCAAGCCTGAAGCAGGAAGTCAAAAAGACATTGAACCCGTAAAAAATCACCATCACGGAACGGGAATAGTTGATCTCCCGAACTACCATATAAAGTATGATGATCAAGGTCAGTATACCGATGGTGTTCGCCTTGATGATTCCGTAAATCTCAAACCTCCTGCGCACGGTGCGCTTAGGCGCATACACGCTGCAGGCATAATACATCAGCACATAGACGGGAACAATGAAGCCCAGCAGCGCAAAATAATCGCTGGCGGGAAGCACGCCGATCCCCGGTCCATTATTCAGAATATAAAATTTGAAATAATAGGCAGACATAAAGGATGAAGCCGTAATGACGGCGTCTGCCACCACCATTAAACGGTTGAATACCTTCTGATTGTCCTTTATCATAAGCGTCACCCGTTTGATACCCTGCCACTTTATTATATAGGGTACAGTTTAGGAATTTATGAAGCCCTTTCTTAAGATTTCTTAAGAAACCTTACAGCATTGACGTAGAGCTGGCCCTGAATGGCCAGATAATAGCGAAGATGCGCTCTGCGGAAGGGGATTTTCCTGGATTTTCCAAGCTTTGAAAAAGATTTTTCCAGTCCCTTCCAAAGCCCTTTCAGGTACAAAAATCCCATCCTCTTCCTGCAGAAAAAGAGAAACTTTATAAAAAAGCCCAAAAACAAGAAGGGGAGATTCCACAGTCCCTGAAGCAGCGGCATGTTTTTTGCGATGACATACACGCTGTTGGCCGCGGCCTGCTCCGTCTTCCATTGGTTATACCTCGATCCGCTGGAGGCGCTTCCGTAATGAATCACCTGAGCCGACGGCTCATAATAATTTTCATATCCATAGATTGCTGCTCTATATCCTATGTCCAGATCCTCCAGATAGGCGAAATGCGCCTCGTCAAAAAGACCTATTTCCTCAAACACCCTCTTCCGATAGATTGCTGCTCCTCCGCAGGCGGAAAAAACCCTTACCGGTGTGTCATACCGGTAAGCGGGCCGGCCTTTCCCTCTGGAATAGGCCCAGCCCAAGACGCAGTATCTGTCCCCTGCGTCGTCCGTCAGATCCGGTCTGTCCCACATGAGCATCTTCGCGCTGACGGAAAAAGCCCTCGGTCTGGACTCTATGGCATCGTAGAGCCCCTTCACCAAATGGGAGCAGGATTTGGTGTCGTTGTTCAGCAGCAGCACATAAGGGGTGTCCGCCGCCTGTATCCCCACATTCACCCCATGGCAGAAGCCGGTATTGGAGTCCAGCCTGATCAGGGTCACCTGAGGGAACTCTTCCTGAATCAGCTCCGGGCTGCCGTCTTCGGAGCCATTGTCCACCACAAGAACCCCATACTCCGGAGCCTCCTCCTGACACAGTATGGATTCCAGACATTCCCGGACGAACCGAATGCCGTTGTAATTCGGAATAACCACCGTCACCTTTTCCATAGCGGATCTCCCTTCACGCCTCCGGCAGGTACAAAATCCGATACCCTGCCTCCCGCAGCGCTCTGCCCAGCCGCAGGCTTATTTCGATATAATCACAGTCCTTGGGCAGGTAAGATACATCGAAGCGCTCCCCCTGCAAAACAGTTCTATAGGGAACCCCCGCCACCCTCTCAAACAGCTCCCGGCATTCCGGGCGCACCCGGATATTGCGGATGTCCACCGCGGCGGCGTCCTGAGGCAGCGCCGCCCTATGGAGATAGCCGCTGTAGCCCTTGGGAAGGCCCCCATATAGGACTTTCCCCTCTTCCGTGAGCCTGCCTCCCGCAACCCTGCCCTTCTGCAGCAGCCTGCCTCCAACCGCTCCTATGTCCGGCCTTTCCAAGAAGATATCCCCTTCGTAGCGCAGCACATAGAAACCCACATGGGCGGTGTCCTCCGCCTTGGCCCGCCAGCCTCTTGCGTCCGCAAAGTCCTGAATCGCCCTGCGTCCCGCCTCGTAGGCATAGAGCTTGCTTCTGGGGTTCTCCGCCGTGGACGCGGCGTGGCTCCTCCAGTGGTAGAGAACCTTGGGAACATGCACGATACTTCCCTCTTTCTCCAGAAGCCGCCCCGCCCCCCGCAGGGCCAGATCAAAATCCTGCGCCCCGTCATATTCCGGCCGAAAGCCCAGAGACTGCATCAGCTCCCGCTTCATCACCAGAAAATGACAGATATAGTTGTTGCTCAACAATAGATCCAGATTAAAGTCTTCCTTTCTATTGGGCTCAAAGAAAAGCTTTCCCTCCCCGTCGCATTTGTCCTCGTCGGAGTAGAGCATTTCCGGCTCCCAGCCCTCTTTTCTCCCCCTATGGATGGCTGCCGCCATCTCATACAACGCATCATGCGTCAGCAAATCGTCATGATCCAGCAGTCCCACATACTCTCCCGTGGCCAAAGCCAGCGCCTTATTGGTATTTTGGGCGATCCCCTGATTCTTTTCCAGACGGACATAGCGGATGCGGGAGTCCTGTACGGCTCCCATGGCCCGCTCCACACTGTCATCCTCCGTGGCGTCGGCCAATATCAGTTCCCACTGAGGATAGGTCTGGTTCAGCACGGATCCTGCCATCTCCAGAAGATACTCCTCTCTGGTCCTATAGGCGGGAACCACGATGCTGAAGGAGACGGAAAGCCCCTCCTGCCTCCACTGCCCTCTCTGCCGCTCCAGCTCCTCCTTGGAAGGAGGCGTCCAGACGTAAGGAGGCGCATTTCTCGCCTCCAGTCTCTCCCGAACCGCGTTCCAGGTCTTCCTTACACCGTTCCTCTGCAGATAATATATGGTCTTTTTTATATTTGCCCCGCCGATTCCTGCACCCATCCCATTCCCTCATCCCAAACTTTCGTTGTGTCCTTCTTCCCTTCCTCCGCCATCCCAAGCTTTCGTTGTGTCCTTCTTCCCTTCCTCCGCCATCCCATGCTTTCGTTATGTCCTTCTTCCCTTCCTCCGCGGCCCTCAAGGAACCGCTTTATCATACTCAGGGGCGCTCAATTTAACTATTACATAATCATCGAATTCCTTAATGGAGCCCTCCAGAGGCCAGACCACCATGTCCTTGCTGTCCTCATAGGCGGAGGACATCATCTCCATGGTAGGCCCTCTGAACTTGAACCCCAGCGTCTTGAAAAACCCCAGAAGCCTATGGGTGCTGTAATAGTACTCCGGCTCCATCATATACTCGATCCCGAAGGCGGAAAGCACCACATAAGTGCCGTTCACCTCTTCCTCATAGCATGTGGCGTTCACCAGCGCCTGTCTATGGCCTATGAATATCACCGGCTTGCCCTGATGGACTGCTATCACATCGTCAAGATCGCCTATCAGCATGGCCGCCGTCATCTCGTCCGCTTTTCCGATCACGTCTCTGGTATAGAACAGCCTCATCATGGGCATGGCGTTCATAAATATCATAGCGCAGCCTGCAGCAGCCAAAAACGCCGCAGCCCCTTTCTTCCAAAAGGCCTTCAGCTCCATGAGCAGCACATGGCTGCCGAACAGCCACAGCACCCCGCAGGCCAGAGGAAGCGTCAGCTGAACTCTGGGAAACTGGAACCTGCCTATGATGAAAGTCAGGAAAAACGGGGAGAGAACCACCCCAAGCAGCCCTAAGCCGTACCAGACGGACTTCCGCTTCAGCCGCAGAAACAGAAGCGCCATAGCCCCCAGCCCTATGATCCAGCAGATATTATAGGTCGGCGTGTAATATATCCCCTCCGCCATCACCACATCCCGGATATAGCCCTTGATATACATAAGGACCACCTTCAGCTCCGTGTCCTTCCACACCACCTGATCCGTGAGATAGTCCATATGCGTGAAAAACAGCTTCGCTATCACCTCATAGACCACGAAGGCAATCAGGAAGTGCGCAACCACCCATCCCACTGCAGCAAAGACATTCCGTTTCTTTCCTTCTGCCTCCTCCCCATACAGCAGCATGAGAAAGCAGCCCAGATACAGGCACAGCTGTATGGGAACCATACTTTGATAGATGCCAAAGGATATCACCACAAGCGGCAGGGAAAGCAGGAATGCCAGCCAGCTCTTTTCCCTCAAAGCCAGCATCAGATGCCAGTCCGAAACCACCAGAAGCAAGATCCCCAGCGCCACCTCAAAGGCCTGATACTGAAAGAGAAACTGTTCCACATAGGTGGGGTATACCAGAAAGAGCAGCATGAATATCAAAAGAGGCGCCGCCTTCAGGCGCTTGTCCAGAGAGTAAAAGAGATAGGCTCCCCCCATCCCCGTCAGCCATAGCGTAATCAAAAGCAGCGCTCCCGCCAGATAGGGATTGTACCAGGACAGCCCCAGAAGCTTCTTGACAAAGATCATCCCAAACCGTCCCACGTCCCCATATGCATAAAAAGAGCCCGCGTCGTTGACCATGATCTCCTTGTCAATATAGAAGTAATTGTTGAAGGCCTGATTCCCGTAGACCAGCCCCAAAATGACCGCCAGAATGCCTGCCAGCCATGCATGTGCCCTTATAAACTCCGCGAACCCCGCCCACAGCCGTCCTATGGACGTCAGCTGTTCTCTAATTCCTGCCGCCTGCCTCTTCTGCTCTCCTGCAATCTTCATTCGCCTCTTCCTCCACCGGCCTCTCCTCTTCATGATGCACAGTTCTCCCGCTGTGCGGCTGCCTTTTCCGCTGCTGTGCGGCTTGTCTTTGTCTTCTTCCCCATTATAAAAAAACGGGGCCGCCGGCAGACTGCCGCCGCACTCGCCCCGTTCTCTGATCTATCATCCTGTTCTCCGATCTCATTCCCTGCCTCAGGGCCCATGCCGGTTCCCGTTTTCGGCCCCGCCTCCGGGTCCCTCTGGCAAGATCCTCCTGAAGATTCTTTCACCTTGATCTTACAGCGCCGCCTTTACGTCCTCCGTCAGCTGTGCAAGCTTATTCTGGGCGTCCTCAAGGCTGGCGCCCTTTACGCCCATGTAAAACTTGATCTTGGGCTCCGTGCCGGAAGGACGGGCACAGCACCAGGCGTCGTCAGGCAGCTCGAAGTAAAGAACGTTGGACTTGGGCAGACCGGTCTTTCCCTCTTCCCCGGTGACCATGTCCACCGCCCTATCCATCTCGTAATCCCTGAACTTCAGCACCGAAAGCCCTCCGAAAGCCTTGGGCGGGTTCTTGCGCAGCTTGTCCATGATCTCCGCGATCTGTCTGGAGCCGTCGATACCCTTTAGGGTGATGGTGTACTGGGATTCCTTATAATACCCATATTTCTCATAAGTATCCAGCATCATATCCCAGAGGGTCTTTCCGTGCTTCTTGCAGTACGCGGCCACCTCACAGAGGCACATAACCGCCACAATGGCGTCCTTGTCCCTTGCATGTGTTCCCGCCAGACAGCCGTAGCTCTCCTCTAAGCCAAACACGTAGTTGTTGCTTCCGCTCTTCTCGAAGAGCTTGATCTGTTCCCCGATGAACTTAAAGCCTGTGAGCACCTCAATGAGCTTCACGCCATAGTTCTTGGTGATGGGACGGGTCATGTTGGTAGTGACGATGGTGGTCACCAAAGCGGGATTGGCAGGCATGGTTCCCGTGGCCGTCCTCTCCCTCAGAATATATTCCGCAATCAGCATACCGGACATGTTTCCGGTGAAGGAGACATATTCTCCCGTCTTTGTATCTTTGGCATACACGCCCAGACGGTCCGCATCGGGATCCGTGGCCAGAACGATGTCCGCGTCCTTTTCCTTGGCCAGACGCAGAGCGTAGGTGAATGCCTTGGGATCCTCAGGATTGGGATAATCCAAGGTGGTGAAATTGGGATCCGGATTCTCCTGCTCAGGTACCACATACACATGCTTGAAGCCCAGCTCCTTCAGGATCCTCCTTGCAGGCAGATTCCCCGTGCCGCAGAGAGGCGTGTAAACGATCTTGATATCGTCGGCAACCTCGGCAATGACCTCAGGATGGATGATCTGCTTCTTAAGCTCTGCCATATAGGCGTCGTCGATCTCCTTGCCGATGACCTGATACAGCCCCTCCTCCAGAGCCTCCGCCTTGGCCATGGTCTTCACGGTATGATAGTCCTTGATGGCCTTCACTTCCTCTATGATCTCCTTGTCGAAAGGAGCCGTGACCTGAGCGCCGTCCTCCCAGTACACCTTGTAGCCGTTGTACTCCGGGGGATTATGGCTGGCTGTCACCACGATGCCTGCAGTACAGCCAAGAGTGCGCAGGGCGAAGGACAGCTCCGGCGTAGGCCGCAGGGAGTCAAACACATAGGCCTTGATGCCGTTTGCCGACAGACACAGCGCCGCCTCGTCCGCAAACTCCGGGGACATCCGTCTGGAATCATAGGCGATGGCCACCCCTTTCCCCTCAGTCCCCTTCTTCAGTATGAAATTGGCAAGACCCTGAGTGGCCTTGCGGACAGTGTATAAATTCATCCTATTGGTTCCTGCGCCGATGACCCCCCTCAGGCCCCCCGTGCCGAACTCCAGCTCCTTGTAAAACCGGTCCTCAATCTCCCCCTGATTGTCTTTGATGGCCTCCAGCTCCTCCTTCGTGCCCTGATCGAAATAGTCGTCCTCCAGCCAGAAGCGGTACTCGTCCATATAGCTCATTTCCTTCTCCTCTTTTCTGCGCGGCCCTTTTATGCCGGGACCCCATGCCCCCTGTCCGGAATCCGCGTCCGCACCCCTACAGATTCCATAATTTTCTTCATTTTACCATAATTATGGGAAGAATGCCACATAATTCTTTCCCTGATTCTTTTGCCCGAATTTATTGTCCCGATAGGTACAGTCAGCTTCCCGCCAGAATCCTATTCAGGCTCCCCATATGGCCCTTCATTGCCATCTGCCCGTAATACGAATAAATCCCTTCCCGCACAATCCACTCCACCATATCCCGCATCTGATTCATGATCCTGCCCCAGTTCTCCTCCGTCACTCTGTCCTCCCCTGCTGCCATCCGCTCCAGCATATACCGGTTGATCTCCGGAGAATAATGCACCATGTCCATATAATTGTCCAGATCGCATACGACGAAGGCCTGATTCTGAAAAAAGTACGTCTCTACATTTTCATGGCGAAGCAGCATGGAAACCGTCTCCTCCAGAATATAGAAGCGCTCCTCCAGCTCCCCGTTCACATAGGCACAGTCCCACCACAGCATGGAATAGGGCGGAAAAAGCACATAATAACATGTTTTGGGATGAGCGGAGATTTGTTCTTCCAAAAGTCTGATGTTCTCCAAAATCAACTCACGGTTTTCTGCAGGATCCTTCTGCATGATCACGGTGTCTTTGGTAATCCCCTGACGCTCGTAAGCGCTCAAGGCCCGAGCTGCGCTAAACTCTTTTCCTCTGGCCCAATTGTAGGCATTTCCTCCCGTATTCATGCCTTCATGGCCATAGGCCAGCATAAAAGGAATCTTTTCAAGCAATACCTCCTTGTTATACAAGTAGGGAATGTCGTCAAGAAAGCTCTCCGTATGAAGATATCTGGGCGTATTCTCTCCATACAGCGTCACTTCCGTAGAGGCATTCAGCGCAAAAAGGTCAAGACACCAAAAGACATTTTCTAACTCCTTCTCCTCCTGCGCCATCTCCAGATAATACAGCAAATCAGCCATGGAGCCGGATGCCCTGATGACTTTTAACGTGCGGCAGTCATATGCCTCATCCAAAAATGCGCTGTCAAAATTCTCCGCCACCGAGGATCCTGCCAGTACACTGTCATACTGAAAATTGCGAATCGTGCCGGGCATCTGATTGTCCCTGTCATTCAGCACCGCCTCCAACCCCAAAAAAGGCTCATGGTACTGATAAAAAGGGTCAAAAAACCATACCGCCACTGCCACTGCCACAAGCTCCGCCACTATGAAAATTATTAGTCTTTTCAATGCATTTGCCTTCATGGATTCTTCTCCCCCCAGAGGCCGTCAGAAATTGAAATACAAAAACACGCTGACCTGCGACAAGGACAAAAACGACCAGACGAACAAGGTCGCCAGACAGAATGCACCCAGAAGCGTATGCCCCCTCTTCTCGATCCATTCCTCCGCCTTACGTCCCTGTAACAGCAAAAGGCTCACTCCGGAAAGCAATGCGAAGCACACTAGGAAGAAACCGTTGAGCAGCTCCGGCGCCTTCATCTCCAAAAATTTTATGAAAACCCTATTTTCGGGATAAACCAGCGTATTGCAGATCCCCGCCAGCATGGCGCCGCCGGGCTCCGCAAACAGCTTTCTCCACAAAAGTCCCGCCATCTCCAGCGAATCGCTGCGAAAAACCGAAAAGGAAAGCGTCACGAAAACTGCCGTTGCCAGCCTATTCATCCATTCCCACCGGAATCTCAATTTGGGAAACGCCGTCTCAAAAACCGCTGCCAGACCATGCATCAGCCCCCACACAACGAAGGTCCAATTTGCGCCATGCCAGATACCGCTAACCAAAAATACCGCCAAAAGGTTCAGACACTGTCTCGCCTTTCCCCTTCGGCTTCCTCCCAGAGGAAAATAGATGTACTGGGACAGAAAGCGGGACAAGGTCATATGCCATCTGCGCCAAAACTCCCTGACGGAAGAGGCTTTGAAGGGCGAGTTGAAATTCTCAGGCAGCCGGAATCCAAACATCCTCCCGATTCCTCTGGCCATGTCGCAATATCCGCTGAAATCAAAATACAGCTCCATCATATACCAGAAGATCACCACCCATGCGCTCAGAGAATCCAGCGCTTCTATGTTGCGAAATTCGGCGTTCACCAGCACCGCCAGAGAGTCCGCCAACAGCACCTTCTTTGCCAGTCCTAAGATAAACAAAGTAAATCCGTCATAAAAACCCGCGGCTGAAAAATATCTATTCTCCCTTTTCTGCAGCTGAGGCAGAAGCTCGTCATGGAGCACAATCGGCCCGGCTACCAGCTGCGGAAAAAAACTAATGAAAAAAACATAGTCCAATATAGGATAATGGAGGGCGCTCCCCCTATACCTTTCCACAAGGAAGGATATCTGCTGAAAGGTGAAAAAACTGATGCCCAAAGGCAATGCGATCTTTTCCAGCTCAATGCCCGCGTGCAGAAAGAAATTACAGTTGTCCACAAAGAAGTTGAAATACTTAAAGTAGAACAACAATCCCAGATTTCCGAGCAGGCCTGCCCCCAGCAATATCCTTCGGCCCCTTATCCCCTGACATCCCCCAAGCAACAAGCTGATGCCATAATTAAGCCCCAGACTTGCCAGCAGGATCCACAGATAGGATACATTGTAATATCCGTAGAACCAAAGGGACATTCCCACAAGAAACGCCTTTGCATAAGCCGGATTCTCCAATTTCTGCAGCAGGAACCATCCCGTCAGAGCCATGGGCAAAAACAGCACGATAAATATCACGGAATTGAACAGCATTCCCTTCTTTCCCTTCCTTTTCTTTTGTCCGTCCCTTTCATTCCGGTTCTCTCTTTCGCCCGAAAATCACTTCCGTATTCAGAAATTCTCTTTCATGTCTTTTTCATAGGTCACTTCTGTATTTTCAGGGAAAAATCGCTTCTGTCCAGAGAAAAGTTGGAGTTGTAATAGGGATCCCCCGCCGCAAGAATCGCCTTCCATTTTTCCCGGAAGCGCTCCGACTCCCGATTGTAGCGCTCCGCCTTCTCCCCGCCGTCGTCCAGCCCTCTGGAAACGGACTCATAGTGAAACAGCTCCGCAAAAGGCGTGAACACATTCAGAAGCCCCATCCCGCGCAGCTTCAGGCATAGATCCACATCATTCAAGGAAACTGCAAATCCTTCATCCAGACCTCCCGCCGCCAGATACAGACTCTTCTTCACCAGCAGGCAGGCTCCCGTCACCGCCGTCACATCCTGCGCATAGCAGAGCCGCCCCATATACCCCAGATTCTGTCTGCTCTGCTTATAATGGGTATGGCCTGCCGTCCGATGGGCTCCCAGCCCGATCACCACCCCGGCGTGCTGGATGGTCTTGTCCCCATAATAAAGCTTGGCCCCCACCGCGCCCACATCGGCCCTCTGGGCGTACATCAGCAGCTCCTCCATCCAGTTCACGGTAATGACTTCCGTGTCGTTGTTCAGCAGAAGCACATATTCCCCGGCGGCATACTTGACCCCCAGATTGTTCACTGCGGAATAATTGAACATGCCCTTATAAGTCACGATGCATATTTTCCCGTCTTCGCTGCGCAGAATTCCGCCGTCTGACGTCGGTTTTGCCTCCGTGCTCTGGTCTTCTGCACCGGCAGATCCGGCCCCAGCCTTGCTCCGGGACTCCCCCCGGGCGCTTTTGTCCGCCGCTTTGCTCTTAGCTTCTTTGTGCCTTTCCGCCCCGGCAGATCCTTCCTCTGTCTGCGGAGTGTACTCATATCCCAAGAGCTCTCCGTAATACTTCCGTATATCTTCCCCGGTGCTGTTATTTTCTACCACGATAATTTCGTAATTATCATAGGTAGATTTCTGCCTGACGGAGTCTATGCACCGCCGCAGATCCTCCACATGATCCTTGTTGGGTATAATGACGGAAATCTTCGGTGTGCCCATGATCTGGTAGCGAATCCGGAAAATAGTCTCGAAGGCCCTTGTGCTCTCGATCTTGAAATGCTCATATCCATGCCCCCGCAGATGCTCCGCCACCGCCCCCTTGGCCGCCGCTATGGCGTAGGGCTTGGCCCCGATGCCGGAGGCCACGCTGCCCGAATGGCTCCTCCAATAATACATCAGTCTGGGCACATGGACGATTTTTTCCGCCCGGTCCGTGAGCCGAAGAATCATGTCGTGATCCTGACTGCCGTCGAATTTGGGCCGAAACAGCTGGTCTCCCTCCAGAAGCCTTCTGGCAAACACGCTGAAATGGCAGATATAGTTGTTGGCCCTGAGATTGTCCGGCGCATAATCAGGCTTGAAGTGCATGGTAAGCATATGATTGATATCGTTCCCCTTAAAGGTGGTCTCATCACAGTAGAGGTAGTCCGCCCCCTGCTCGTTGATGGCCTTCACATACTCATACAGCACGCTGGGATGCAGCACATCGTCCTGATCCAGAAGGCCCACATACTCCCCCGTAGCCATCTGCAGGCAGGCATTGGTGTTGCCGGCAATACCCCCGTTTTTCTCCAGCTGCTTATAGACAATCCTGCCCTCCGCCTTCGCCTCATACTCCCTGCAGATCTCCTTTATATAGGCGTGGGCTTCATCGGAGCCGTCCGCAAGGCAAAGCTCCCAGTTCCCATAGGTCTGATTCATGACGGACTCAAGCATCTGCACCTGAAAGTCCCTGTCATTGTTCCACAAGGGCACCAGAATGCTGATCTTCACCATCCGGGGAAACACCGTCTCCCGCTCCTTCTTGGCCTGCTCCGGCCCGGGAAAGCTCAATGTGCCGAACTGCTTCATGGCCTCCCTCTCGCGCTTTTTATACCCCAGCTTGGACACCACTCCTCTGGGGCCGCCGCAGTTTTTCAGCCTGTCCTTCTGCCGGATCGCCCAATGCACCGCGTCCCTTGCCGGCCTGCTGGCCTTCCAGAGGGGATTTTTTTTGATGCGGTTCAGTTTCCACTCCAGCTCCTCGCATTTCGACTCCAGATCCGCCACCCGTGCCGCCAGATCGGCGCACTTCAAATGCTCCTGCTCATATGCCTTCTCGTAATCCATCCTCTGCAACCCTCCTGCAGCCTTTTCCATTCTCATATATCCGCCGAAATCCCTCTTCCTTTGCACCTGCCGGAATCTAAACACATACCAGACAAGCCCCAGACGCCCCGGCCTCTTTCCGAATCCTTCCCGAACCCTTTTACAGCTCTACATACCGGTTGCTCCAGTTTGCCAGTCTAAGCCCCGTCACCCGATTCCGAACCGCCATCCCAAGCCGGTATCTTCCTCCGGGAACCGCATCCTGCCCTATTTCCACATCAAAGCCTCCCAGCGCCACATGGATCTGATCGGCCATATTTTTCTCCAGATCAGGCCGGTACTGCCCCCCAAGCTTCAGGGCATACACTGTCCGGTGGCCAGCCTGAGAGGGCTTTGTCCCTATAGAATCTTCAGCCCCTGCTTCCCCTCCGGCTCCGGCCAGCAGCAGCTCCCTGCTGTAGCACGCATTGTCGTCACCCAGCACCACGCCGTAGCCCAGAATACGTCTTCCCCGGCAGTCCTCCACCCGAACCATCAGGCAATCGTCACGCCGGTATTTCTCTAACGACAGATCACCCGCCTTCTCCGAAGCCTTCCCTTCCGAGACCTTCTTCTGCGAAATCAGCTTTTCCGAAACCTTCTGGACTCTGTTTGCAGCCGTCAAAAAAGCAGGCCGTATGCCTGTGTCCAGCCCCTCATGGTTCAGATATCGGGAATAATAGGGATCCTTCCCCTCCAGCTCGGGATGTCTTTCATAGAGAACCTCCCTCTCACCCAAAAGCCTCTCCAGCTTCTCCGGGGAGTCGTCCCCGCCCCGGCTCAAGGATTCATGATGATAGCCATAGCTGTCATTGACGCATACATTATGATAGCCCAGCTCGTACAGCCGAAAGCAGAAATCCACATCATTGAAAGCCACTCTCAGCTCTTCTGCCATTCCTCCGGCCTCCAGATATTTCTTCCGCTCCACCATAAGACAGGCCGCCGTCACTGCCAGCACATTGCGCCGCATCCGGTTCGCCCCATAATAATACTCTCTGTCATCCTCCAGAAACTGCAGCTTATGCACCGGTCCCATGGGAAGATTCGTAACCCCCGCATGCTGGATGCGGCAGGAATCCGGATAGTACAGTTTCAGGCCCACGCCCCCCGTATGGGCCCTATGGGCAAACGCCGCCAGACGCTGTATGCACCCCGGCCGGCAAAGCTCCACATCATCATTCAAAAAAAGCAAAAGGCTTCCCTTTGCCTGCGCCGCCCCCAGATTGCACATCCTGGAAAAATGAAACTCCTCAGGCCGGTACAGATAAAGCGCCCTGCCGCAGGAAGCCTCCGCTTCCCTCAAAAACCCCTGAATTCTTCTGCGGTTCTCTTCACTGCTGCCATTGTCCACCACAATGATCTCCAGCCCCGGCACTTCCTGCGCAATACAGCTCCTGACACAGTCTTCCAGAACATCCGGCTGATCCTTGGATGGTATCACTACGGAGATGCATATATGATCAGAATCCAGTCTGCACCGGAAGCCCTCCAGAAGCGCCTCCTCCTGCTTCTCCAAAAAATCCGATTTCTGCAGAAAGAATCTCTGGGCATCTTCACTCTCACAATGGAACAAAATCCGGGGGATATGCGCCACGGCACCGGAGCCCTTTTCAAACCCCCCGGCCAAACGGACACAGGAATGCATCCATTTCTCATAGTGCTGCCAATTCCCCACCTTATAAAAAAGGGCCTCCTGCAGCGGATCCTGAGGAAATCCTCCCAGACAATAAACGTTGTCCCACGACCTGCATAGCTCCAAAAAACTTGGAGGCTGCCAGTTTCCATCCCCCTCTGTCTCCGCATTGCCTTTTCCGAAAGCTTCCGGACAGTGCTGCCTTTCCGGTTCCCGAACGCCCCGCAGAAACAGTTCCCGTCGCAGAATCACCACGCTTCCGAAATAAAAACAGCTCTCCAGCAAATCCGGGGACCAGTCCGGCTTGAACCAGGGAAGGCTCCTCTCCTTAAGAGTCCTCTCCTTAGGATTTTCCTCCTCAGGATTTCCCCGCCTCAGATTATCCCCCCTATCCCAGACATCTTCGTCACCGTACAGTACCATCGCCTCCGGGTGCCGCGCCAGATAGGCCTTTACACAAGAAAGCATGTCCGCCGAAAAAAAACCTTTGCTGCCACAGATCACCACGAATTCATCAGACTCAGGCGGCGCTTCCCCCATCTCATCCCCCGCTTGATTCTGCACTCTTCGGGTCTCCAAATCGATAGGTTCCGGCGCAGACCGGGCCTCTATGGCCTGCACCCATTGTCCGTATGTGGTTCTTCTGCTTCTCAAAAGCCTTTCATACCGCTTGTCCTCTCTTTTTGTCAGCTGCCGCTTCACAAAGCCCTTCACATTCACCATGCCGCTCCTTCGTGCAATTCGTGGACGGTCTGCCCAAAGATCAGAACCGCCGCTTTTCCTTGCCCTCCGCCAGATCCTTTGCCATGGCGGGAGACAGCCTCACGATGTCCATCCTCACTCTCAGAGTGTCCTTTTCTCCGAGCTTTAAATTCTCCGGCGTTCGCCCACGTCCCTCCGGCGTTCGCCCAAGCCCTGCCAGCCATATGCTGATATTAGGGTCATCCGTTGCAAATACGATGCTGGGACAATATTCCATCCCCTTCTCGCCGGAGCGCAGAATACGTCCGTTGGCGGCAAGAATCTTTCTTTTCTCCAGCGGCACTGCGGTTCCGTTGAGTGTCATCTCCATGATCTTCACCACACAGTGGAACATACCGGGATCGATCCGAAGCCTCTCCACATCGCTGCCCACCTGCAGCTCCAGATCGATGCGGTTCTCCCCCTCATAGGCGTCCTTCACAAAATAGGAATTCTCCTCCCGGAAGCCATCCCCTCTATCCTCATATATCTGAACCCGGTTCACCTGCCCGGAATCCTGATATTTGTCGATCCATTTCTGGGGAACCATAACCCTGCCGCCGATTTTTTCCCTCAGGGACGCCATAGCGGACTTCCCCCCGGTCACAAAGCTCTGGAAATCCCTCTCCTGTTCCCGGAAGCTCTCAGCCTCCTCCTGTGTGACGGAAAGCTCCTTACACACCCGGTTCAGGTCCAGCCTGCTTCTTTTGCCGTCCTCCAGCAGATAGCAGTGAACAGCCCGAAAGGCCAGCTCCTTCGTGTCCATTGGCTTTCCAAAAGTCCACTCATAATCAATCAGCGTCCACTTCTCCTCCGGCGGCTTCCCCTCCTCATCTCCGGGAATCTGCTCCACCAATATATTTGAGAAGATCAAATCGAAGTCCGCTGCCGGATACTCGCTGTGGTAGCCCACCCGCTCCACATATCTGCGAAAATATCCATAAAAACCATCCAGATCATTCCTCTCCAGACAACCGTCCATCAGCTCCGAGAGAGGGACTCCCTGTACGAAGGGAAACTCTGCCAGAATCCCGTCCTCATCCTCCGCCAGACTGCAGTCATTAATCTCCAGACCGCTGCCCTCATACCTCTCCTTCAGACTCTCGCAGGCCGCTGCCATTCCCCGGATATGCTCCTGCGCAGCCTCCCCCATAGGATACTTCCTGACCACCGCCCCGCCCCGATAGCTCATGAATCGAGAGCCCGCGCCGAATCGGCTTCTGGCGATCTCCGTCCGGATGGCGTATTCCGGAAGCCTATCATTGGAATATTTCACATATTTGACATCGAAGTCCCTGCCAATGACCGCCAAATAGGAATTTGAGAACAAGGGGAAAAGCCCCTCCTCACCCATTCCGTCAAAGGCACTCTTCTCATCGAACAGAAGCATCCTGTCTCTGTCAAAGTTGCGCAGATTGTTGGAGAGCTCCCCCTTTCCGGGCAGGTATTCATCGCTGTAGAGCATAGTCATGAACTTATAGTCCGGATAGGGATAGTAGAAATGATATTCTTCCACGCCGCAGCTGCGGAAAATACGCTCCAAACCGTTTCTGCCGAAGGTGCGCACCTGCCCTCCCGCCCCATAATTCTCGATGCCGGAGAAGTAAGTTCCCAGATGGTCCTCCTTGCAGCCTGCAAAATATTTCAGGCCGTATTTGTTCTCTATGGCAATGACAAGCCTGCCGCCTGCCGCCAAATGGGGTAGAAGCTGCTTCAAAAAGGTCTCATAGGGCTCGCTGCCCCCCACGTAGCCCTGCGCGTACTCAAAGACTCCTATGAGAAAGATAAAATCAAAATCCTTGGGAAGATCCGGCTCTATGTCCTTAAAGTTTCCCACATGGATGGTTATATTATCCTGATTTCTGTGTCTATAAGCGTTGATCTGGCTGCGCTTTTTTGACAGCTCCACGCAGGTCACGGACTGGGCCTTTCTGGACAGAGCGCCTGTCAGCGCGCCGCAGCCGCTGCCCACCTCCAGCACCTTCGCCCTTCTGTGCCCATCCTCCCCGGCCCTCTTCCCTCCTATGCTCAAGGGTATCCAATCTATAATATTCTCCCGAAGGGGAGACAGATGGTACAGAATGGGCCAGCTCCCACTCTCCTCGATGACACTCTGATATTCCGAAGCCTGCCTTCGCCTCACGATATCCAGAAGCTCGTCCTCCACCGCGCCGTCGCAGTACAGATCTCTCCCCGGATATCTGCTATAGTCAAGCCTGACCTTCCCGATTGTTTCCACTGCTTCTCCCATATACACACCCCCGGCCCGCCTCCGGCGGACATTGAAGCGCCGCCCATCCTGCGGCATATCCTCCCCCTTGCGCTGCGTCATTCCTTCCACGCTGCGTCATTCCTTCCGCGCTGCGTCCGTCACTTCCACCACAGAATCCATGTCATAGTATCCTACTGTGTTTTTGTCGGAGACCACGGTAATGTCCAATGCATCATAAAGCCTATGATACACCTCAAAAGCATCTCCATTGTATCCTGTGACCCCCAGCGACAGCAGATAATCGCCCCCCTGCAGGCTCATCTTCTGAGAAAAGGCAATGTCCTTTACCTGCCCCGGCTCTCCGCTCTCCAGAAAAGCCTTTTCGATCATGGAATTGGTTCCCGTAATCTCCGTTCCCTGCACATTCTTGACGGAAAAGGCAAAGATCGGCCCCGGCACATGCTCATGGAATCTCACCCGCATATGGATGGTGAACCTGCTCTCCTTCAGCACAGCCACCGTGCGCACCCCTCTGTCATCCGTGACATAATATTCCACAATCTCGGCCTGCTTGGTTCCATACTCCAGCACATGGGGATTGACGCCCACCGCCACACCTTCGCCGGAAGCCTCCTCCCCGGCCGGAGAACCTTTTTCCGCCGGGGAAACCTTGTCCACAGTCTGATCCCGGCCCTGTCCCGCCGCTGTATTTTCCTGCCAATTCTCCGAATCCTTGTCCTCCGGAAGCTCATATTGGCCCACCAGTACCCGTTTATATGCGTCTATCATCTCCTTCGGCGCACCCTGCCCCAGAAGAATCCCTTTGTTTAACAGAAACACTCTGTCGCAATATCTGCTGATGCTGCTCAAGTCATGACTGACAAACACAATGGTTTTTCCCAGCTCTTTGAATTCCTCAAACTTATGATAGCACTTGGCCTGAAAGAACACATCTCCCACTGACAAGGCCTCGTCCACAATGAGAATCTCCGGCTCTATGTTGATGGCCACCGCAAATGCGAGCCTGACGAACATACCGCTGGAATAAGTCTTCACCGGCTGGTTCACATAATCCCCGATGTCCGCAAAGTCCAGAATCTCCGGCAGCTTCTTATCGATCTCCTTCTCCGAAAATCCCATCATGGTTCCGTTCAGATATACGTTCTCGATGCCGTTGTATTCCATATTGAAGCCTGCCCCCAGCTCCAAAAGCGCAGAAATCCGCCCATCCACCTTCACGGAGCCGGAGGTGGGGTTCAGCACGCCGGTGATGATCTTCAGGATGGTGGACTTCCCCGAACCGTTGGTGCCGATGATGCCCACTGTCTCCCCCTTATGGATGTCCAGACTGATTCCGTTCAGCGCATAGTGAAGCTTGTGAACTTTTCTGCCGCCGAACCCAAGAGCCTCCTTCACCCGGTCTCTGGGTCTGTCGTAAAGCTTATAGATCTTCACCAGATCCTTGATTTCTATGGCAGGAATGTCCACCTCCTGCACGCGCACTGTTCTCTCTTCCATAACACCTCTGACTCTGACGGCTTCATGGCTCCAAGCCTGCGAAACGCCGGACTCTCGCCCTCCCGCTGCACCGGCTCACTCCCTTGGGGCCACTCGCACCGATTCCTTCCAATACCATCCTGCAACCGCCCTATTCTGCTCCGCCTCCGGATCCTCCGACAGATCCCCCACACATATGAACCATGGCTTCCAGTGATAAGGTTCCAGCACCACATCAGGCCCGCTGTTTTTCAGCGTCTCCACTCTGGCAAGATACTCCCTATAGAAATTGTCGGCTTCTCCGGTATGGACAAAATGATATGCGCCATAGGAGGAATAGTACCTTCCCGGATTGGACTCCAAAAGAAAAATTCCAAGCATAAGCATTCCCACCGCCCCAAAGAAGAATACACTTTGACGCCGCCCGTCCCTCGCAGCCAGCCCGTCCCTCGCAGCCAGCCAAGACGAGCATATTGTCCCCACTGATCCAACCTGCCCTGAAGCCACCCCAGCCAATAGACCTCATTGATTAACAATAAAATCTGATATGTCAGCTTCACTGCGTTCAGAGTTCTGGCCAAACCAGAAGTGCTCATAGCATATAGGCTTGGAGTAAATCCTGCCGCATACAGACAGAAGGAACCCAATAGCACCAGACCGGGAAACCGAAAACGAACCTTTGTCTTGCGTACCATCTTCCAAATCACCGGCACCAGCAGAAGCATCACCGCCGGCATCATCACGCCGGTAAACTGTCCCAGATGCCGGAAAGCTTCCAGAAAGGAATTTCCTATTGCAGGCAGAGCATCCATCCCCTTCCCTATCCCCTCAAAAATACGCTTCCGAACAGCATTGCCCTGAGCAGTTACGTTCTTGTAAAAAGCGTATCCGTATATGGCCACAGAGGGGAGCATCAGCAAGACACGCCTATTCCGCAATAACATGCCAAACACCATGAGCACCATGAGCACCATCCCCCCTTGAAGGGCAGTCACATAATTTGCCCCTCCGGCCAGAAGCGCCCCCAGCATGGTCCACAATACCGTAAAAATATAGGATATCTTTCTCCCCCCTGCCAGCAGCTTGATCCATGCAGCCGTCAGCAAAAGCAAAAAAGAATGCATTCCCAGATAATGGACACCTGCATTGTACCAGAAAAAGCCGTCCTGAGCACTGTGCATCAGCATGACGCAGGCTCCGGCAGCCACAGAACATACTATGACCGCCGAGGCCCTATCTACCTTTAACACATTCCTAAGAAACACCTTTCCCAATACGCACACAGAGACGGGCATCAGGAAAATCAAAAACAATGGACCCAAAAAATAATATTCCTCTCCCCATATCATGGGCGAGAGCGACATGAACATAATGGAAGAAAATGTTCCCTGCCATGCATACCAGTTTGTCTTCGTGCAATATACCGCTCCTTCATACGCGCTCTTCAGGCTGCGCTCCTCCAGCAGAAAATTTCTGGCATCTTTGGCATAATTATAGTCATCATACCAAGGTGCCGAATATGTAGAAAGCCGGATCAGAGGAACCAATACCAACACCAGCCCTATAGCCGCTAACACCGCCATAACCCGCAAATCCACTTTCCATTTCAACACTGTCTTAATCGTTTCTTTCCATTTAATCATCTTTTATCTCTCTCCATGAGTTCCGCCTTAACTCCTGCAGCCCATCGGCTACCTCTTTTGCTCCGTTCCGATTTCGCCCTGCCTCTACAGCACATCTGCGAAATGTACCTTCAGCCTCTTGAAGACGGCTCCTCCTATTCCGAACAGCACCACTGTCACAATCCAGAAATACATGGTGGAGAAGAAATCCTGAAAGAACCATTCCCTCTCACAGATAGCGCTGCGATAGCCGTTTACGATATAGACTAACGGGTTCAGCTTCAGCAGTATCACCCACTTCTCATGTACGGAATTGATATCCCACAGAATCGGTGTTGCCCACATGCCGATCTGAAGCACGATATTGATGATCTGTGCCAGATCCTTGAAAAAAACCACGATAGAGCAGGTGGTATAGCTCAGGGCCAAAACGAAAATGAATAGACAGAAGCTGTAATAAACCAGCTGAATGGTATAAATGGTAGGATAATACCCATAGATTGCCGCCACCACCAAAAGCACCGCCGCAAAAAATACATGTATAAAGGTGGCAGCGATGATTTTGATGATGGGCAAAATACTGATCTTGAACACCACCTTCTTCACGAGGTAATTATATTCCCGCAGCGCGTTGGTGCCATTGTTCAATGCCTCGCTGAAATAGAACCAGGGCACCAGCCCTGCTGTGAGAAATAGAACGAAAGGCATGTCCTCAGTACCTCTGCCGGTATTTCCCATGATTTTATCGAATACAATATAGTACATGGCCACCGTCACCACCGGCTGCACCATGGCCCAGAGAGCTCCCATATAGGAGCCTGCATACCTCTTCTTGAAATCATTCTTTGCCAGCTTCCAGATCAAATGTCTGCTCTGGAACAGTTCCACGGGAAGAGTGGTGAACTTATCATACTCTTTTGCAAAGATGAGGCAGGACACCAGAATCACGCCGCAGGACAATACCTTCTTCACCAGCTCCTCCAGCGGATCCGCACTGGGGCCGGGATTATGATGAAGGATAATCACTGCCGCCATCAAGATTCCTATAGATGAAAAAATGGCGATTCCGCCTTTCTTGCTGATTTTCATATCATCCTTGCTCCTTGCCGTATCTCCCCCAGCTATTGGGCTCCTCACAAGCTCAAACTGCCCAGACCGCCCCAGTTCTTGTCCCTTTCCACCATGATCAGCTCCATGCCCTCCGGAATGGGCCATTCCACCCCGATGGCAGGATCATTGTACAGAAGGCCTCCCTCATCCCCCGGATGATAGAACTCCGTACACTTGTAGCAGAACTCCGCATAGTCAGAAAGCACTAAATATCCATGGGCAAAATTCTTAGGCACAAAAAACTGCTTCTTATTCTCCTCGGAAAGCAGAACGCCGAACCACTTGCCGAATGTAGGCGAGCCCTTCCTCAGATCCACCGCCACATCGAACACCTCGCCCCGAATGGCCCTCACCAGCTTGTCCTGAGGAAACTGCTTCTGGAAATGAAGCCCTCTGAGCACCCCCCGTCTCCCGGAGGACTGATTATCCTGCACGAATATCTGCGGAATCCCCGCCGCCTTGTAATCTTCATACTGATAAGACTCGTAGAAATATCCTCTCTCGTCGCCGTACACCGCAGGCGTGACCACCTTCAGCCCCTCAATTTCACATGTTTCCACATTAATCTTACCCATCCCAAGTCACTCTCCTTCTCTATCTTTTCTCCGTCCTTCCTCAGATCTCCTTGTCTTTTTCCCTCTTCTTCCGGCTCTTCCCTGACTCCTCGCAGTTTCTGCCTCTCCTTCCCTGCGTTCCTTCTGCCTTTTCCTCTCTTCTTCCGGCTCTTCCCTGACTCCTCGCAGCTTCTGCCTACCCTTCCCTGCGTTCCTTCTGCCTTTTCTTCTCTTCTTTTGGCTCTTCCCTGACTCCTCGCAGCTTCTGCCTATCCTTCCAGCTTTCCTTGCCTTTTCTTCTATCCTCTGGCTGTTTCGTCCTTCACCTGCCCGCGCTACCGCCCCAGATAACTGATGTTCATATCCACATTCCCGGATATCCCGTCTATGCTCCCCTTGGAAGTGTACTGCCATATCTGGTAATACCCTTGATAGATGGGCTCGCTCCTATATTCTGCAAGCCAAATGCAATAATTCTCCAGCTTGCTGGTCTCCAGACGGTTGTTGTACCAATTGCGGCTGCCGTAAACCCCGGCCTCATACCCCGCATTCTCTATGGTACGGCAGAACGCCTCGCACACCTGAGTCCGGGCCGCCACGTCCAGCCCGTCCGCCCGCCCGTTTCCGCCTGCGCCCTCAGTATCGATAAATATCGGGTAGTCCAGCTCATACTCCCTTACCAGCCGAAGCACTGCGGAAGCCTCCTCCACGGCCTCCACCTCGTTCACGGCCTGCGTGAAGAAATACACTCCCACCGGCATGCCGCTGGCGGCAGCTCCCCTCATATTTGCAGCAAAATAAGGATCCTCCACCAGACTTCCCGTGACGGAGCCCCGATAGCCCGCCCGGACGATGGCAAATTCCACACCTGCGTTCTTTACCTTGTCCCAGTCGATGTCCCCGTTCCATTTGGACACGTCGATGCCCACCTTTGAATTAGCCGTAGTTTTCTGAATGTCCTGAATCTCCGTCTTGTCCGCGTCCGTCAGGGCGTCCGCTACCGCCGTATCCTCAGCCTCCGCATCGATATCCTCCTCAGTCTTCAGCAGAAGGGAGATATCGTCTATAGCCACATATTCCACCCGCTCCTTTACCCTGATGCGGGTCTCGTTGGACGGCACTCTATAGCCCTCCATGGGCATCAGCTCTACATAGTACTCTCCCGCGGGCAGACCGCCGATATAGATGACACCGTCCTTGTCCAGATCCTTGTACTCCCCCAGCCCTTCCAGCTTCACAAAGAAGCTCTCCCCCGTGACCGGATCCCCCTGAGAGTCCACGATCTGTATGCGCAGATCCTTCTCCACAGAAGTCACCACCAGAGAAAGCCTTGTGGCATTGTCCTTCGCCGCCTCCAGAATAGGGCTAATCTCCTGATCGAAAAAAGTACTGTCCCGCAGAAAGGCGGACAGATCATTCCCTATCTGCCCATTGATCACCCCATGTTCATCGGGTCCTGGCAAAGCACCTTGTTCCTCTTCCGGCGGCGCTGTAGCCGCTAAAGACCCGCCGATGCCAGAGCCCCTGCCCCCATTGGTATACAGCACCAGCGCAGACACCACCAGAATCATGGCCAGAGAGGACAGCATCGCAATCTTGAACAGTCTAGAGTCCATTGGCTACCTCTTCCAAATATTTTCCGTAGTTCGTCTTCATCAAGGGCTCCGCCAGCTTGAGAAGCTGCTCCTTATCAATAAAGCCCCTTCTGAACGCAATCTCCTCTATGCAGGAGATATACAGTCCCTGCCGCTTCTGGAAGGCGGCAACAAAATCCGCCGCGTCCAGCAGCGCGTCATGATTTCCCGTATCCAGCCATGCAAATCCCCTGCCCAGAGTCTCCACATGAAGAGCATTCCTGCGCAGGTATTCATTGTTGATGCTGGTGATCTCGATCTCTCCTCTGGCAGAGGGCTTCACGTTCCGGGCGATCTCCACCACCTCATTATCATAGAAATAGAGCCCCGGCACCGCGTAATTACTCTTTGGATTCTCCGGCTTCTCCTCTATGGACAGCGCTTTGCCGTTGTCGTCGAACTCCACCACGCCGTACTCTCTGGGGTCACGGACATAGTACCCGAATATGGTAGCCCCCTTGTCTCTGGCGGCCACTCTCTTCAGCACGGCGGAAAAACTCTGCCCGTAAAAGATATTGTCCCCCAGCACCAGAGCCACCTTGTCCCTGCCGATGAAATCCGCTCCAATCAGAAAAGCATCCGCAAGGCCTCTGGGGTACTCCTGCACCGCATAGGAAAATGTCATTCCAAGCTGTCCCCCCTCCCCCAGCAGCTCCTGAAATACCGGAAGGTCTCTGGGCGTGGAGATAATGAGTACATCGCGAATCCCCGCCAGCATAAGTGTTGACAAGGGATAATAAATCATCGGTTTGTCGTACACAGGCATGATCTGCTTGGAAATGGCCTGCGTCAGAGGATACAGCCTGGTGCCCGATCCCCCTGCGAGAATGATTCCCTTCATGATTGCTCCTCCGTTCTGTTCCGGCGCCGCCTTATGAATGGGGGCTGCGCACTTCTTTCCGGTACACTGAATGGGAACGGCAGAACCGTCCCCATTTATTTATTTCCTGCTTGTTTAACTGATCCTACTTCCCATACATTTCCGTATAGTATTTCTGATAGTCTCCGCTGGTCACATTTTTCATCCATTCCTCATGCTCAAAGAACCACTGGATTGTCTTTCTGATACCCTCCTTGAACATGGTCTCCGGCTGCCATCCGATTTCCTTTTTGATCTTGTCAGGCGCAATGGCGTACCTGCGGTCATGCCCCTTCCGGTCCTCCACATAGCTGATCAGGTCTCTGGTCACAAGGGCCTTTCTGGGATCCCCCTCCGGCAGCATCTCCTGCAGCGTGTCGATGATGATGTGGATGATATCGATATTGCGCTTTTCATTATGGCCCCCGATATTATAAGTCTCAAACAGTCTGCCCTGCTCCTGCACCATATCAATGGCCTTGGCATGATCTTCCACATACAGCCAGTCCCTTACATTCTTTCCGTCTCCGTACACCGGAAGCTTCCTGCCCTGCAGCGCATTGTTGATGATCAGGGGAATCAGCTTCTCCGGAAACTGATAAGGCCCGTAATTGTTGGAACAGTTGGTGATGTTGGCCGGGAAATGGTAGGTGTCCATATAGGACTTTACCAGCATGTCCGCTCCGGCCTTGCTTGCCGAATAGGGACTGTGGGGATCATAGGGCGTGGTCTCATAAAAGAAAGCATTCTCGTCGTCCGGCAGGGAACCGTACACCTCATCCGTGGACACGTGCAGGAATTTCTTCCCCTCCTTGAAGCCTCCCTCCGGCAGCTCCCATGCGGCCTTTGCGCAATTGAGCATCACCGCGGTGCCCAGCACGTTGGTCTGGACAAACACCTCCGGATTCCGGATGCTGCGGTCCACATGGCTCTCCGCCGCAAAATGCACCACCCTATCGATATCATTCTCCGCAAAAACCCGCGAGATTGCCTCCTTGTCGCAGATATCGGCCTTGACAAAGGTATAATTGGGCTTGTTTTCCAAGTCCTTAAGGTTCTCCAGATTTCCGGCATAGGTCAACAGATCCACATTGATGATACGAATCTGATCCCCGTACTTGCGAAACATATAGTGAATGTAATTTGAGCCGATAAAGCCGGCGCCTCCTGTCACAAGATAAGTCCTCATATCATTCCTCCTGCCCATATTCGGCGGGCATCCCTTCTATCCGGATTATGGCAGCCGCCCCCTGCAAAAGCATCTTGGGGCTTCGACCTCTTTTGCGGAACCGAGATCATACAATCACTAGTATAGCATATCTGCCGTAATTTTCCAAACACTTTTTGTAGGGAATGCCCGGCCATCCTTAGTATCCCAGATAACTGATGTTCATATCCACGTTTCCGCTGATTCCGCTGACGCTGCCCGTGGATCTGTACTGCCATAAGTCATATCTTCCGGCATAAGTAGGCGCCGCGGCATACTGCGCCAGCCAGATCTTATAGGCTCCCAGACTCTTGGTGTCGATTTTGTTCTCTAGCCAGAACTTGTTGGAATAAACCCCTGCGGTATAGCCGCCGTTCTGGATGGTCTGGCAGAACGCCCTGCACACCGCCGTTCTTGTGTCCTTGTCTATGGCGTCACCTCTGCCGCCGCTGGCCTCCACATCGATAAAGACAGGATAGGATATGGTGTATCCCTTGATCTGGCCCAGCACCATGGAGGCCTCCTCCACCGCTTCCACTTCATCCACGGCCTGAGAGAAGAAATAGATTCCCACCTTGAGTCCCGCCGCACTGGCCCCCTTGATGTTGGCCTGAAACTTGGGATCCTCTATGAGCACGCCCTGAGCCGAGCCTCTGTAGCCGCAGCGAATGATCACATAGGAAATGCCGGAATTCTTTACCGCCTCCCAATTGATGTTTCCGTTCCACTTGGACACGTCGATGCCCAGGGTGCCGCTTCCTACCACCAGAGAGCCGTCGCTGGCAAAATTGTACTTCGCCCCCTGAATGACCTGCTCGCCGGTCACCGGATTGCCTTCGGCAGTAAAGTAGTACACCTTGTCCCCAATGGTCTGCCATCCCGTATATTTTGCCGCACCCTTCAGGAAAAACTTTTCGGCAGTATAGTAATCTGCATAGACAGCCTCTCTGTATACATTGTTTTCAAGCACATAGAGCTGCGCCCCGTCCTTATCCTTCAGCTGACTGCTCTTGTCCTGAGTGGGATGAGGCTTTACGGTGACCGTGCAGGCGGCGCTGACCTCCTCGTTGTTCTCCATGTATTTCACGGTGACAGTGGCCGTTCCCAGAGTCACGCCGGTGATGGTCACGTTTTTCTTGTCCACAGACACCACAGCCACATTGGTATCGGAGGACACTGCCGTCACCGCCAAGTCCGCCGAAAGGGCATTAGCTATCTCTGCCTTTATGGTCACCGGCACTCCCAGATACACGGTCGCGGCGGTACTGCTCAGAGTCATGGTCTTCTTGCCCCCTACCGTCACCGCAATGGAAGCCGTGGCTGCCGTAGTCGAATCTCCGTCCTTATAATTCGCCGTGACAGTGACCACAGCCGTTCCCGGGCCTACAGCAGTAACGCTGACATTTCCTGCGGCATCCACCGTCGCCTTCGCCACTGCCTCCGCGCTGGAGCTTACGGCGTATACCAGCTCCCTGCCAGCAGTGAAACCGGAAGCCACTGCCTTAGTCTGCAGCACTGCTCCCGCCACTCCGGTCAAAGACGTATTGTTTACCGTCAACGTTCCCTTTGCAGGAACAGGCGTCGGGCTTGGAGACAAGCTTGGTGTGGGGCTCGGGGTGGGCGTGGCCGTTTGTGTAGGTTCCGGTGTAGGCGTAGGCGCCTCTGTGGGTCCCGGTGTAGGCGCTTCTGTGGGTCCCGGTGTAGGCGCCTCCGTAGGTTGAGGCGTAGGATTTTCCGGCGTGTCCGTAGGCTGGGATTCCGGCGTAGACGGCTCGGATGCCCCCGGATCAGGGGACGTATCCGGGTCCGCTGTGGACGGCATCTCCGAGCTCTCCGCCGAGGCATCCGGGCTCGTCTCGTCCACAAGCGTCAGCAGGGCGCTCCGCATCCCGCTGCCAACGGCAAGCGTCAGGGGATCCGGTATGGTACTTTTGGACACCTCATTATAGATGGATTCCAGAACCTTGCTCTCCACCCATGCCACCGTATCTTGTAAAGTCGATTCCACGGTAGTCTCGTTTTTCTTTGTGTCCTCCTTGGTCGCATCCACTTCCTTCTCCGTCTTTACCTCATGGGACACATCCACTTTATTATAAACGATCTCCTTCTTTACCTCCACCGTGCGGGTAAGAGAGGACAGCGTATAATTGGCATATTTGGCATCCGTCAATGCCTCCAGAGTCACCTTATAATTTCCCGGCTTCAGATCCTTCTTTGTTATAATTCCATCCATGTCATCATCGGACCAGATGTAACTTCCTCCGTCAGGATCCACCACAGATACCGAGAACGGCACGTTTGCCACCAGCTTGTTCGTCTTCTCATTAATGAACTTGATCTTCAAATCCTTCTGGATGGACGTGAAATCCGGTTCCACGGAGACTTGTCTGGCATAGTCCTTCTCATCATAATCCTTCTTGGGCTCCTCCGTGGGTTCCGGTTCAGGGATTACCGCAGCGTCCAATCTGGCCGTCTCGGCGTTGGCCACTGCCATAATTCCCCGCTCTCCGATCACGGTAATGCCCTCCAGTTCCTTTCCGACGCCGGAGAAATCGGACACTTGTTTTTTCACCGTCTGGGCATTGAAGAACATGACTCCTATGACCACTGCCAGCACCAGCACGCCTGCTCCGGCTGCCGCCATGACACGGTCCATGACATCCATATCCCCGAAAATCCGGACAAGCTTGGCCCAAAAGCCTGCCTTGCCAAAGCTGCCGCCCTGTCTGCCGGAGACAGCCCCCTTTTTCTCCTCCGCATCATAATCGATAGTCTCGTAAAATTCCGCCTCAAAGTCTTCCTCAGGCTCCTCCTGCGCAAACTCCTCTGAGTATCCCTCCGGATCTTCCTGCGGTTCATAGCGCCTTTCGCTGAATATTCCCTCCTCCGTATAGCCTCCTGATTCGTAATAGCCCTCTTGAACCTCACCGCCCCGGGAATACTCTTCCGGTTCATAGTACTCCTCATCCTCGTAATACTCTTCGTCTTCCGCGCCTTCTTCGGCATACTCGTCAGCCTCCAAGTACTCCTCATCCTCTGCGCCTTCTTCGGCATATTCATCAGACTCCAAGTACTCCTCATCCTCCGCGCCTTCGTTGGCATACTGGTGAGACTCGCGGCGCTCTGTCCCTGCTCCCTCTAGGGCTCCCGCCTCCGGAGCGTATCCCTCTTCCTCGTAATACTCTTCATCCGCATAATACTCTTCGTCCTCTGTGCCTTCTTCAGCATATTCGTCAGACTCCAAGTACTCCTCATCCTCCCCGCCTTCGCCGGCATACTGGTGAGACTCGCAGCGCTCTGCCCCTGCTCCCTCTAGGGTTCCCGCCTCCGGAGCATATCCCTCTTCCTCGTAATACTCTTCATCCGCATAATACTCTTCGTCCTCTGCGCCTTCGTTGGCATACTCGTCAGACTCCAAGTACTCTTCATCTTCCCCGCCTTCGTCGGCATATTCATCAGACTCCCCATATCCCATGCCTTCAGCCGCCTCACCGGAACTATAATATGTACCGCTGCCGTATTCACCTTCTACATTTCCGCCCCCAACAGTCTCTTCCTCCACACTGTCCCAATCATACTCGTTTTTATCATAATCTCTCTCGTCATAGTCCGCATATCTTCCCTTTGCGGGGACAGGCCTCTTCGTATGGCTGAAATGTTTTTTCATCTACAACTCCTATCTGCCCGCCGCAGCGGGCATCCAAACCATGGTTCCACGTATGTCCCAAAGCCTCCGAAGGCTCCGCACATCCGAGAACTACCGCACATGTAAACAAGAATTAACAATTCTGTAACATTATAGCATTGCATTTTCACTTCTTCAAGCAAATAGCGTATTTCTTCATAATTTCTTAAAATCTTTTAAACTTGCTTTAATATTATGGACTTTCCAATTCCTTGATAGTAAAATAAGCAACATGGTCCTAGACAAAAAATGCCAAAATATACCTTGCCGCGCCAAGGCAGAATCCTTTGCTAAAGGGGAACCCTAAGCAAAACGACCATGGACAAAACAGCCGCGCGCAAAACAACTGTAGACAAAACATCTAAAAAGAACGGAGCGCCCTATGAAAAACAAAAAAGCTGCCCGCAGCAAATCTCAGGAACAGCATGTAAATATAGTACCGGACATTTCCATTATAGACTTGAGCAATCCTTCCGCGGAAGAGGATACGGCTGCCCAAGAGCCGGAACCGGATGAAGACGAGGATTCCTCCGGCATCAGCATGCACAAAATCTTCATTATAACCCTTTTGGCATTATTTGCCGTATTGATTCTGGGGCTGGTCTATAAATTCCTGACCTGGGGAAAGGTGGTGGATCTGGACGAACTGTTCAAGAACGGCCTTGGCAGCAAGGACACCTCCATGTACGACCTCATGCTGCCGCTCATGGATTCCGAGCATCAGCCCGTATATAAAAACTACGCCGAGGACACCACCATACTGTTTTTAGGCAACTCTCCCTTTTCGGACGATAGGGAATCGCCAGACAATGTGGTAAATATGATTCAGGGCCTTACCGGAGCCACCGTCTACAACTGCTCCGTCAGCGGAAGCTATCTGGCCGCCCTCAACTACACTCTGGACACAGTGGACTATCCTATGGACATCTTCAATCTATACTGGCTCTGCCAGCTGATGGTGGAGGACGCCGTGGATCAAAAATATCTGGACGGGGTTAAAACCTTGGGCGCTGACGCCCCTCCGGAAGCCATGGAGGTATACAATACCTTGAAGGGCATCAACTTCGATGACGTGGACGTCATTACAATCATGTATGATGCCAGCGATTATCTGGCCGGGCACAAGACTGTCCTCTTTGCCAACGACACGGACATCCAGACATTTGCAGGCAACCTGGAGGCAAGCATCGAGCTTCTCCGCGCCGCCTTCCCCCATATCCGCATCATTGTCATGTCTCCAACCTATGCCTTTGGAATAGACGATGACGGTGAATACATTAGCAGCGACATCAAAGACTATGGCGAGGGCGGCCTCAGCATGTACGTGATCTGGCAGAGTCAGTCCTGCAACGTCAGAAGCGTGACTTTCGTGGATCATCTATATGGCACTGTCAACGAGGACAATGCTTCAGAATACCTCAGCGACAATCTGCACCTGAATCTGGAGGGCAGAAAAAAAGTAGCCCAGCGCTTTACGGACGCGCTGAACTACTTCAATCACATGGCGGAACAATAAGGCAGCGGCACCCTTGACCTCCCTGAGGCCCTTTGTACTATGCAGGCCCCTCGAAGCGCAGCTTTCTCATCCGATTGATCAGGGCCAGCAGCTCTTGTTTTCTGGGAAGCTCCAGAAATCTCCCGCAGGTAGTAAAATAGGATGAGTAGAGAAAATCCAGTCCTTCCCTTTGGATTCGGTCATACAGCTCATCTACAATCTTCTTGAGGGAAATCTCCTGCTCATTGTTTCTGATCTCCAGATACCGAAGCATGAACGCCAGCGCCTCAAGCTGGCAGGGGGAAGCTATGTCCGTCAGGCCCCTTATATCAATTCTCTCGTCCCCGATCACAATGAAGCCCATATCCAGCACCTGCAGCCTCTCGCTGCCGCAGCCCTGAGGGTAGGAAGTGAAGCCTTCTGCATACAGCTTCCGCCTCTGGGCCCAGTCTGCAGCGGGAAGGTTCTCTGTCTTTTCCTCAAAACCGCAGCACGCCCCGCCATGCCGACGGCAGATGTCTCTGGCTCTCTGGGTCACATCGCTGATACAAAAATCCTCCATAAGATATACCCTATCCGCCACCGACAGATATTCCCCGCTGCCTCCAATGACAAGTATGGTGCTCACACCCAAATTCCGGCTTAATTCCCTCACCCGATCCGTAAAGGGGGTAATGGGCTCCTTTGCGATCAGTTCCTTCATCTTGCCGTCCCGAATCATAAAATTGGTGGCGCTTCTGTCCTCATCTATGACCAAAAGGCCCGCCCCGCCGTCCACGGCCTCCGCGATGTTTGCGGCCTGAGAGGTGGACCCGGAGGCATGCTCCGTAGAGAAGTTCCCTGCATTCCCCTGCGGCAGCCATTTGATGAACGGCGATATGTTGACACATTTCACGCTCCGCCCGTCCTCTGCAGATATGGTGACAGCAGTATCATCAGTGATGCACAGCTCCCGCCCGTCCCCTTGGACATGGTTGTAGATTCCTGCCGAAACGGCGTCCAGAAGCGTGGATTTTCCCGAATAGCCGCCTCCGGTAATCACGGTGACTCCTTTTCGTATCCCCATGCCCCGGATACCGCAGATCTCCACCTCGTCCTCCAAGGGAGACTGAAAGGGCACCGCCCCCTTCATGGGCAGATCCGTCCCTTTCTCTCTGGGCAAAATACTTCCGTTGGCCACGAAGGCACAGAAACCGTTTTCGGCAAGCCAGCTGCGGATACACGCCTGCTTCTCAGCAAGCTCCAGAGCCTGATTCAGCCCTTCCTGATCGAACTCCCCAACGAACCGCTCCACCGTCTCCGGCAGATCCCTGCACAGCATGCGCATGGCCTTCTTCAGCTTCTTCCGGGGCAGCTGCACCTGCAGTTTCAGACATAGGCACATTCTGGGAGGCCGGGAGAGCCCGTCATCCAGCAGGTGTACCTTGATCCCGGATCCGTTGACATAATCCTTTTGGGCATGAAGGGCAAAATAGGCCCCGTTGCGCGCAAGCACCTCACCGCCGCAGCTGCACAGATCATATTTTCCGTTCTCATAGTCCGGTCGGCTTCTGTTGTACAGCTCCTGGTTCAGTTCATCGATGTACCGCCCAAATTCCCTGAGGCAGAAGTCTGCCGCCGCCTCTGCATAGGCCGGGGACTCCCCTGCGGAGGTTCCCGGAACCCCAAGCCGCTCTGCCGGAACATACCACGTGAGACTGGGCTTATCCTTCGCCAACTTGTGGTTTTCTTCCACCTCCATGGCCATATCCTGATACCAGTAGGACGGATCATGTTGAATCTCAGGTTCCATGACATGGCCGGTAGGCGACGCCGGAAAATTCATCACCATCTCTCCCTCATACATCTCCTTATAAGCGGTCGTATCATTCTCCATATGCTGCATATAATACTTCAGTCTCTTCAATGGCATATCTCCTCTCGCTTTTCCCACCAGCATTTCGCCGGGGATGATTACCGTAACCGTCGGTTTGTCCAGAGCAAGCCTGCGGCTCACCCGAATCTCAAAACCAATGTTCTCACTATAGTAGGTTGGATTCTCATCCATGAACGGCGGAGCCCCCGGACATCTGGGATCGTATATCAGGATTCTCCCGTTATACATCTCCGTGTACGAGCTCGTATTGTAGTCCATGGATGCCATAATGCTTTTCAATCTCTTCAAATCTTCTTCCTTCTTCCCTTTCTGCAGATTTCAGCAGCTGCCCAAACGGACGGAACACTCATGGAACTGCAGCCTTCAGCACATGGCCCACATCAAAAAAGCACCCCAAAGGGTGCCTGCCAAAACAGATATCTGCCGAAGTCTAATTCCATCAAAAAACGCACCCATGTCGGATGCGTTTCAATCAATACACAACTTGTCCCAGTCATCGGCAGCTGCCTATTCTTTTACCCACGAACACCGGATACACATTTGATCCGGTTCCATGATCAGAAAAGGAGACGCCTATTGCCAAAACCATAAAAGACCTGCACGACATCCGATGAATATTTACTTGAAACTGTCATGCCAATCACCTCCTATGGTTTTATTTGGTGCGCCGTATCGCCCCATGAGTGTATCCTATGTATTAGGGTAACACGGCGCCTATGAATTGTCAAGAAACTTTCTTCTTCCTTTTCTCTGCCGTCAGTCCAGATCTATGCTGTCGAAGCTCCCGCTGTTGAAGCTGGATTTTACATCGGCGCTTCCCATGGCATATTCCGCCCGAAGGATAAACTTCGCCACAAGGCCCTTGAGCTTTTCGGCCTGCTCCGAAAGCTCCTGACTGGCAGCCGCGCTTTCCTCCGAAGTAGCGGAGTTGGTCTGTACCACGCTGGAGATCTGATCCACGCCCAGCGTCACCTGCTCGATTGCGCCTGCCTGCTCCTCCGCCGCATTGGCAATCTTATCCACATTGTCGGATACCGTGCGAACCTGATCTACCACCCTCACCAAGGATTCCGCAGTAGATCCCGCGATCTGGGTGCCTCTGCTCACGGCCTTGATGGAGCTCTCGATCAGCTCTGCCGTATTCTTGGACGCTGCGGAGCTCTTGCCTGCAAGGGTACGGACCTCCTCCGCCACCACTGCGAAGCCCTTGCCTGCAGTGCCTGCTCTGGCCGCCTCCACGGCAGCGTTCAGCGCAAGGATGTTGGTCTGGAAAGCAATGTCCTCTATGGTCTTGATGATCTTGTCGATTTCGTTGGAAGTACGGGTAATCTCTTCCATTGCAGCCATCATGTCCTGCATCTGCCTATTGCACTCTTCCACCTCGTTGCTTGCAGTGCCCGACTGGGCCTTCGCCTCAAGGGCATTATCGGCAGTACTCTTAACCTGATGGGAGATATTAGTGATGGTAGCAGCAAGCTCTTCAACGGAGGCAGCCTGCTCGGTAGCGCCCTGCGCCAGCGCCTGCGCGCCGTTGGACACCTGACCGGAACCCGACGCCACCTGATCTGCGCTGTTGTTGATCTGGCCCAGCGTCATGCTCAGATCACGATTCAGCTTGCGGATAGACTGCAGCAGCCCCTGAAGGCTTCCCACATAGCGTTCCTCCGCCTTGGTGCGCACGTCGAAATTGCCGTTGGCCATTTCGCTCAGAAGTCTGGACGCATCGGAAATCACCGTTTCCAGCACCACCGCCATATTCCTGAACGCGTCGGCAAGGTTGCCCAGCTCATCTCTGGACTTATATGTAACCGAGATATCGAATTGGCCGTTCACAATCTTGCCTGCTGCCTTCTCCAGCTCCCTGAGGGGCTTCGTGATGGAACGGGTCAGGTAGAGAGAAAGGACTATGGTGATAACCAACGCTCCTCCGGCCATAGCCAGCTGAGCTGCCACCAGCAGATCCTGAAGTTCTACAGTCTCATTGTAATCACTGTCAGCTCCTGCTTCCACCTCATTGCTGATTTCAATCAGACTATCCACAGCCTTGGTCAGCATAGGCTGGTATTCTTCCAGCAGCATTTGCTGTGCCGTTTTCATATCCGTTTCAGACATCTTGATAACGGACTCCTGCATGTTTACGGCCGCTTGTATGTTCGCATAGAACTCGTTCAACAGCTCGGGATTGCTTGTAAACTTCTCTCCCAGCCAGGTAGCGTTTTCTTCCAGAAGCTTAAGTTCCTTCTCAATATCATCCCGATACTCCTGCACCTTGTCTGCATTGCTCTCGATGGTAACGAAGGCCACATCCTTCACGATAATCTGCAGCCCTCTGCGCATATTCATCACTTTGTTAGTGACCTGATAGCCCACATTGTAAAATTCCGTGTACTTGGCGGCATTGCGCTGCAGCCCATAGATTGCGATGGCTACCGTCCCGCAGAACAGCACGATGATGAGCATGAATGTCACCAACAGCTTCGCCCTAATTTTTAAGTTCTTCATCCCGTTCCTCCTCTTTGCTTTAAGTAGATAGCCGGGCAGCTTCTGGCCCCTGACCACTGTGGCACAAAAACCGCACTGAAAGCCTACTCCGCCAGTTTTCCTCTGGCCGGCCTATACTGACAGTGCGATATCGATTCTGTGCTTTATATTTTTAGATTATAACAGATCGTTGCCGTTCTGTCTACCTGAATTCTAAAATCCTCAGGGAATCTCAAGTGGAAAAAACTGCATTTTTCATCCATCTATTCCAGCATTATAGACTTTTCTCAGGCGCCATGGTAAAATATAGAAATAGCTTCCGGCAAAGCGCCCCACTGCCAACGGTTTGCGGCGGCGCATACATACAAAGTCATAAAAAAGGAGATCACAGCATGGACAATCAAGAAAGAACCGAGGCGTCCGAAATAATTCTTCAGGTCATCCGCAGCCTGCAGCAGGATCCTGCAGACTGGGTGGATTTCGCCCGGATAGGAGCGCCCCTGAGTAATGCAGGCATACAGTACAAGCAATTTGGTTTCCCCAAGCTCAGGCCTTTTTTGAATTCGTTCCAAGATATCCTGATGTTCAAAGACGAGGTGCCGGAGGGAAAGCCGCCCATATGCTATGTACGCCCCAAAAACGGCCTGACAGACAAGGACTCCGCCCCTATAGCTCCATCCCCAATATGCCCGGAAGCCGCGAACCTCTCCGGCCAAAACCACATCCAGCCCGTCCGGACTTCTGCCCAGCAGTGCGGCGCTGCTCAGATCAGTCGAACCGCCGAACCTTATACCGGATCGGATATTCCGACGGAAAAGGCATCCGCAGAAATGGCAAAAAATGTTTTGCAGGTGGTTCGCAGTCTGCAGACCGCCCCTGATGCATGGGTGGATTTCGCCCGTATGGGGGCGCCTCTTAACAGTGCAGGCATACAGTATAAGCAATTCGGCTTTCTTAAGCTTAGGACCTTTCTGAACTCGTTTCAAAATATCCTTGATTTCAGAGACGAGCAGCCGGAGGGAAAAACGCCCATATGCTATGTGCGTCCCAAGAGCATTCTGACCGCCGAAGACATTGATGCTGCAAATACATGTTTTGTCAGTCAAAGCGCTATGCTCTTACAAAGCGGAGAGCAGGGCAATTATGGCTCCGCGCCCCCGTCAGACCAATGCGATACAAGCTGGTACGCTGCAAACCGCGCCGGGCAGTATCCTTATCCCCGGACAAACCAGTACGGCATACGCCGCGGCGCAGCCATCCAAGCCGAGCAAAACGCTGCCTCCCGGAGAGAAAAGAATCCCACAAAAGACACATGGCTCTTTAACTGGGCCTTCATCCACGATGAAAAGATCAAAGCCCTATCCGAGCTGGCCTTGCCCGAAAAATGGTACTACGGCAGTCAGCCCGCTCCAAGCAAAGAGCAGTTCCCCATACTGAAAAACTATCTGGCCTATACTTTCGGGCGGCTGGTTCTTGAAGAAAAGGTACTGCTTGCCACTGATACGGAGCATATGCATCAGGAGGAGTTCGCCGCTTTCAATACGGGACTGGTGGACAAAAAATATGAATATATCTATGCGCTGTTCAAGCAGAACCCTCGATCCAACGCCAATCAGTTTTGGTATCTCCTTGCCTTCGCCGTAGCGGGAGAAGATATCGGCAAGAATCTGGTCAGACTGTTCAACCCTCTGCCGGAAAGAGCGAACTATTTTGAGAACAAAATAGAAAACATGCTCTACGACAGCTCTACGGGTGACTTGTCATGCGACTATACCCATATTCTCACGGAGCGTACCAACCGTCTGCCTCTGGATTTTTTGTTGGAGAACTGCCCCGCAGACTTTTTGGACATAAACGGCATAAAAATAGAAGACGTCTACCACAAATCCATGGACAACCTGAAAAAAGCATATTTTACTGAGCTGGGAAACAAGATACAAAATAATTCCCGAATATTGAACCGTCTGAAAAACCGGATTCAGGACGCCGTGAACCTCGCCCAGAAACGGGTTGAATGGAACTACAAGACGGCTATCCCTATGTATTATCCCACAAAAAACCGAGGGTCTTTGCTGCTGCCGCTGGCCTTGATGGACGAAGACCGTGTAGATCTGGCTCTGGTGGTGGAGCGTCAGGTATCAGGCTCCTATCAGGGGCAGACCATCCTTCCGCTGAATCTGGCATACACCAACAGCAGGCTGGTGGCAAGGCCGGACAGCGACTGGCTGCGGACCGATCTGCTGGCAACCTCAGACGACGAGGATCTGGACGACGAGGACTAAATATCAATTTCAGTCTCTTGTATGGCCGGGTACCGTGGATAAAACCGCTGTGCCCGGCCTCAAACTACATGCAGAACCCTTAATCATTGTAGGCAATTCCTCAAACGTACTCCAGATCGGTACAATGCCATGTCTTTTCCAATAGTTGTAACGCATATACAGCATATTGATCAGTTGAATCTTTTCATATATAAACTCTTCTTCAGAAGCTGCATCCATCCTCAGCCCATCCTTATTTTGCCCTGAATGATTTCTAATCTTGAGACCGCCATGATTGCCCCTTTCCTCACAATGCTTCTCTCCTTCTTCTCCATATACACTTTTCACTAAGTCGTCAATGCACAAAAAAATATAATGCTTAGGCATCTCTTCCCTGCGCTGAGGCTTAGAATGCTTAATGATTCTTCGGAAATTGTAATCTTCTCCAGAAAAGCCTATAAATACACAGCTTGTCTCTACCAACGCTTTTGCCTGCACCGAGTTCTCCCATATATACACATGTTTCTCCATCGCATAATAGCTGGATTCCGTCAATATAATCGCCTCTGACTCCTTCCCCAAATCACATCCCACCACCTTCACCGCCCCATGAGGATGATGAATATTTATCTTATTTTCTGCAGATTCTTTGTCCCCATCAACATCACATATTACCCTTACATCTGCATCTGTTAATCCGCCTATTTCCTGCAGGCAAAATTCCAGTACATCATCATAATTATATGTAATCACAGTCCCTTTCTTGTCTTTTGCAAGCTTTTGAGCCAGCACACCCACCACTTGTTCAGACAGTTTTACTTTCAACTCCTCCCTATCCACATCCACACTCAATGAACTTCGGACAAGCGCTTTCAGCACCTGCATCTGAAGGCACTTTTGGAAATCTCTATCTTCTCTTTGGAAGTCTTCTATAAAATCTCCTATATAGTTCCACACATACTCAGCAACCTCCAGTAAATTGGTCTGCGAAAGAATTCTTTTATATCCTCCACCATAAGCTTTTTCTACCTTTTCGTGATAGCCCTTCACATCTCTGATACGCTCTAGGTTTTCTTGATATGCCTTAGCAAACGCATACTTATCCCGTCTTTCATACTTCGCATTAAAAGACGCCGCATCAGCGGGCTCCCTTCCTATTTCATCACCGTCTACCTCATAGCCCATTTCCGACAGCCTTGCCCATATTTTAGCCAAAAGCGTCCCCCATTGGGGCAGCCCCACCGGAACACTGACCCCTGCCCCCAAAACCCATGTTATTTTCCCTGCCCTATATTTCTCCCTAAATTCTTGCAGATTATTTTCATTCAACTCCAAAATATCTTTTTCCAGAACATCTTCCAGCTTCACTGATCACAATCCTTTCTGTCTATTGCCATATTTTTCCACTTTCCTTGTACTTCATCCAATAATTTATGTATGTCATCACAAGAACTCATGCCTGCCAATTCGCCAAGAGCAGCCTCCTCCCTAAATTTGCCTTCGTCATAGAATTTCAGGCATTCTGCCAGATATTGTTCCAACGGCTCTATGCCCACATATCCACCTTCATTGTATTCCTTCAGAACACCGTCTATTTTTCGGCACACCTCATCCACGTATCCCTCTTCCCTTTCATAGCAAAAACCTTGTTCTTCCCAGTGCAACATTTTGTTTTCTATATTTTCACGATGTTTATCTGTCATCTTTCCTTCTATGCCATACAACACCTTCAGTTCAACAGCCATTCGCAGATGGTCAGAAAAAACATAGTTCCCATTCCATGTTTCATAAATAAAACACAATACAAAATCCTCCATGGACAGCTTCAGCATCTTTGCCGCCATACAGTCAGCAAAGCACTCCTTGAATAAAGAAGCCAAAATATCTATGATATCATCTACGGTTAATTCCTCTTCTTTCCCTATCTCTACTCTTGTCTTTTCAAAAACAACTTCTCCTGCAATAGCTCGAAATAAGGAATAAATCAGCTGTATCTCCGACTGGTCAAATCTGTTCATACTTTCCATGCATAGTTTATGTTCTGCTGTTTCCTTCAAAATATCTGCCTTGGAAAACGGTATGTTTATATTCTTAAAATACAAAATAATTTCTTCTGCCACTTGTTTTTGGCATATCAAAAATTTATTATAAACATATCGCAAAAAACATTCCTCCGCATTGAGCTCATCTAACATCAGAATTTCTCTTTTCAATGTTTCAGCAACATGAGAATACAGTTTTCTACCATAAAGCATGTCAGGACAATCTTGCAGACAAATTTTCTCCTCCAGCTCCTTGCACAGTCTGTCTGCACACAAAGAAACCAGATGTTCCATTTCCTTTTGAATAATTTTTAATCCCTTGTACTTTGCTCTCTCCCACTCTGCCTTCGGAATTTTCTTCTGAAGAGAACCCAAAATCCGAACCGTGAAATGCATCTCCAAACTCTTCCTAAGCCCTTCACAGATTGTCAATGCCACGTTCACCGAAACACTCTTACGCAGGGCCTGCAGCCGAACATTCCGTTTTCTCTCTCCACAAAAATGGAAACATTCGTGTAAAACTCGAAACATGGTGCCTCTAATATCATATAGGCTCATTTCCGGCACTGAAATGATTATCAAAGAATGATTTCCCGCTTCTGAAGGATCTATATAAGAAAACACATCGCAGGCCGTTGTCACATCGCAGCCCCCACTCGTCACCACGTAGGTATATCGATTTCCTTTTTCCCTTTCCTCATTATCCAGCAGTTTTTCCGCAACATCATCCAGAAACTTATTGTAGAAAAAGAGCAGTTTTGTTGCCGAGCCTATAGAAGGATGGGAAAGGGACTGCCCTTCGATGAACAAGCGATCTGATCGAAGCATATCCGCCAAATATTCTTCAGTCTTATCCCTAAATATCCTGAGAGCAACCATAATCTGCTCAGAATACCAAAATACCGTCTCCTCCTCACCTTCTTTAATCATCTCCATTGTCTTTTCAACATTATTTTTTACCGCCTTAAAAGCATCTCCTATAATCCTTTCTATATCAAAGCAATGGGAGAACTGCACCAGATTCAGATATGTCTTCATAACGTTTTGCAGCCCATTTATTGTACGCATAGGCATATTTTGATCTTTGGCATATTTCCTCAAACACCCTATCAATTTCTGAAATTCCTCTTGATACTTTTCTTGGGCTCCTTTTCCAGAATTAGAGTTAGCGTAATTTGTTCCCTTTCCGGTAATCTTTACTCTTATTGATGAGCGAGTATGACGAACATAATCTCGAAACAATTCATGCTCCGGGTTCAAAAGTTTCCCATCATAAAAAAGGGGAATAAAAAAATCAAACGACATATCTGATAATATCAGACAGTCAGAATTCCCGAACACCTGATACAAATCAGGGTTCTTTACCGTTTTCTGCTGAGGGCTTTCCTTCAGAATCATCTTTATCTGCTCGCTAAAGTATTTCTCAAATTGCTCAGCGGATACCCCATCCCTCAAATTCACTCGAATTGATAGATTAACGTCTCTCCCCTCTTGCCTCCCTTCTCCCTTAAGTTTCTCCAATCCAACCTTAGCAAAACCGGAAATAGCATAACTATTAGAAAGGACAGCATAGGTGTCGCGCTTATCTTTCTTTGCTACTTGCCGCAAATAATCCAAAACCGTGATCACTTTAGTCAAGTTATCGCTCAAGAACAACAGAACAAAATCTGCATATCCCATAGACGGCATAATCGCACAATGAATACTGCTCAGATCAATCTTCAATTCTTTACTTACAGCATCGTAAATTATCTTTTCCAGCTCATTAATTAATTCTCCCTCTTCTACACACTTTTTAGAAAGGTTGATCATAGCAACAGAAACAAACGGAAAATGTCTTAATACATCATTACAGTAATCTCTGTTTTCCTGAAAGCACCCCAGCTTCTGCCATATATCATACCCAAATCCTTTCCGTTCCAGCTCCTCACAATATTTCTTTGGGGGAAAATATAGCTTTAATGTATACTTATCCCACAAAGAATCACTAATATCTACATTCCCGCCGTATTTTTCAACCCCCTTCGGACGCAATTGATACCATTGATTCGTGCAATGGATATCCATCCCGTCGTAGTGCCCAAACATTAAATATTGGTAATCATTTGTATCGTCAACATTAATACACATCATACGCTTCTTTAGCGTAATCAGCATTCCTACAAAATCCTTCGAGTTCTTGTTCATTACCATTCCCCCAGACCGCCTATGCGGTATCATATGTTCTTTCTTTTTTAGATAAAAAAACCTTGTATATAGTTTTTCTATACTACAAGGCTTAGTCTTGAATGGTTGTTCTATTAGAAACCTCTGCTTACCGGGCTATAAATCTTCGTAGCTTCCGAATACATACCCTCTCTTGGCAGTTTCCTCTTCTGCTTTTTTGAAAGCAAGTTGCTTTCCTGACCTGCAGGCACCAGATGCTCTAATGTTTTTCTCTCTTTGCCCGAATCTGTGTTCACCTTATCTCCCTCCATGTTCCTATACGTCCTTTCCGGAAGCTCCCTCTAACAACCAACATACTCACATTGTAATGTCGCATTATTTGTCGAGACTTCACCGCTATAAAAAGCGATTTGTTTTATATCATATCATTAATCACAATCTAATACAATAGATTATTTACAATTTTCTCTATTATCTCCTACCAGTTATAAAAATACTCCTAATTCCAAGAAAAATATTTTCCACCCCATCCTACCCATTTATCATACCTTCCCCCCCGCACTTCGCCTCCAGCTCCCCCAGCTCCTTGTCCTCCGGAAAATACCCCTGCAGCTGTCGGATCGTTTCAAGGGCTGCCTGCTGCTGTCCCTGCTGAATCATGCCTCTGACCTTCTCCTTCAGCGCAGCAGCCAGAGCCTCCATCTCTCTCTCTGCGGTTCCTTTTTCTTCGGTCTGTTCTTCCTGGGCGCTTTGTGGCTCCGGCATGACCAGAATCTCATAGAGCTGCATGATATGGGCATAGTCTCCCTCTCGCCCGTCCCAGATATCTGTCCTGAGACCTAAGCCCTTCTCTCCGAACGTCTCCTCCGTCTCCAAGCCTTCCGCCAACTCCTGAAAATCGATCTGCCACTGTTCCCTATTCTCTTCAGAGGCTAAGGTATACCATCCCCGGACTGCATCCATCCACCACTCCAAGGGTTCTCTTGCCAGAAGCGCCTCGGCCCATTCCCCGTCCTTCAGAGAAAGCGCCGCCGCCAGTCCCCAGCCGCAAGCCTTCCTATACTGGAAGTTCTCGAAACAGCTGTCCAGAACCACTGTCTCCTGCTTCAGCCATGCCTCCTTGTTCCGCGCAAAATACTCCTTCCACTTCAGATAATCCTGCAGATACTGCCTGCTCAGCTCACTTTGCCCCAGCTCCCCAAACGCTATGGCCAGATCGCCGCTTATGGAAGCCCTCGCCAGATCGGATATGGGCGCACGCTCCAGATACTCCCGTCCTATGCGGGCAGCTTCCGAGCCCAGCCCTCCCCTCAAGCGCATCCTCACCGCTGCGCCATACAGACCGTCTATATGAGGCGCATTCTCCTCTCTGTCAGGCTCACAGCTGGCGATTCCTCTGTCTGCGATCTCATAGGCAGGCCCGTACTCGTCCATAGAATAATACTCCGCCACCGCCTGCAGGTAATGCTTCATGCAGTGGGGATCCCCTTCTATAGCCGGCAGAAGAATCTTCAGGTTTCTTCTGCGCTTGGCCATGGCCGCTTCCTGATCCACATAGGCATAACCGTAATGATGGGCATAGTCCTCCAGATTCTTCTGGGGATCCAAAAGGGGCCATAGGGACTCATGGATGGGATAAAAAAAGCGGGAGTCCGGCCGCCTTCTGGTCATGCGGGTGAGATGGGTGTCCCTCCAAACGGTGCCCTCCTGATTCACATAGTTTCTCACGATATAGGAAGCCGACTGATACCGCTTATACTCTCCGCTCAGAAAGAATTCCTCGATTCCAGCCGTATCTTCAAACCACTCGTCATCGTCCATGAACATGAACCATTCCCCGCTGGCCGCCTGAAGGCCCACATTTCTTGCCGCGGCAAAATCGTCGCACCATGTAAACCAAAGTACCTTATCCGCTTTCTGCTTCAGCCACTCCTGCTGCTCCGCGGGACAACCGGTGTCCGTGAGAATCAGCTCACAGGGCACCCTGCCGCGCAGCCTATCCAGTGCCGCCACGCATCTTTCCATGTTTTCCTTCCGTCCCGAAACCAGAATGGAGATGCTCAGAAGAACCTGCTTCGGCCTATACTTCCACCTCAGATCCTCCTTTGCAAAGCCCTTTCCAAAACCGCTGCCTTTCAGATAATTTCCGCCATACCTATTCTTGCTCACTGTTTTGCTCTCCCTAATACCCTTCCGATGCCTTTTTCATGTTTTACACCTATCTGGTGCCGATGGCCATGTCCGTTATCTCACGCACTGTGCTTCCAGCGCAGCAAGCTCCTCATCCTCCGGAAAGTACTCCTTCAGCTGCCTGACTGCCCCCAGCGCAGCCTCCGGCTGGTTCTGGCCGATCAGCTGCCTGACCCTTTCCTTAAGCTGCTCCGCCAAAGCCGCCATTTCCGGCGTGACGGCGGGTGCTGCGGGCGCGGAATCCTCCGGCTCCTCTCTGGTCAATATTCCGTACAGCTGTCTCATACGGGAATACTGCCCCCCCTTTTCCCATCCGTCGGCCTGCTGCCGGGGCGCTCCATGCCCCCCTTCCCCTATAGCAGGCATAAGACGTCCGAAATCTCCCTGCCATTTCTCCCTCAGCGACCGGGATGCCAAGATATACCAGTCCTGCACCGTCTCCAGCCACCAGTCCAGAGATTCCTTTTCCAGCAGCGCCTCTCCCTCCCCGGCTTTCCCAAGGAATATGGATGCGGCAAATCCCCATCCCGCCGCCCTTCTGGCTCTGGCATCGCAGAAGCAGTCGTCCAGCAGCAGCGTCTCCTGCCGGATGCGTTCTGCCTTATGCCCTGCGAAATACTTTCTCCACTGCAGATAGGTTCCCGCATATCTCAGGCACTCTCCCCATTGCCCCAGTATTCCATAGGCAATTGTGAGATCGCAGCATATGGACGCTTTGGCCAAGTCGCAGACAGCCGCCTTCTCCAGATATTTCCGTCCTTTTCCCACTGCATCGTCCATCCGGTCTCTTTCCTGACTGATCCGCACCGACGCGGCGCACAGCCCGTCGAAATGCCCGAGGTTCTCCACGCCCATAGCGGGATCCATATTGGCGACTCCTTTGTCGGCTATCTCTCCGGCCGCTTCCCGCTCGCCGCACACATAATACTCCGCCACCGCCTGCAGATAATGCTTCATGCAGTGAGGATCAGCCTCTATGGCAGGCAGCAGAAGCTTCAGATTCCTATGCCGTTTCGCCATCCATGCCTCCCGATCCTCCGGGACATTCCCATAGTGGTGTACATAATCGTCCAGATACTTTTCCGGATCCAGAAGCGGACGCAGGGACTCATGAATGGGATAATAGAAACGGGTATCCGGCCTCCTTCTGGTCATGCGGGTCAGATAGATATCCCCCCAGCAGGTGCCCGCCTTGTCCCCATAATTCCTCTGTACATAGGAAGCCGATTCATACCTGCGATACTCGCCGCTTAAGAAGAATTTCTCTATCCGGGCAGTGCTTTCAAACCACTCGTCATCATCCATGAACATGAACCATTGCCCCTGCGCCGCCTCCAGCCCCGCATTTCTGGCAGCGGCAAAGTCATCACACCATGCAAACTGCAAAGCCTTATCCGCCCTCTGCCGCAGCCGTTCCCACAGCTGCGGCGCGCAGCCCGTATCCGTGAGAATCAGTTCGCAGGGCACCTTCCGCCGAAGCGTTTCCAGCGAATCAAGGCATTTCCCCACTGTCTCCTCCCTGCCGGAGACCAAAATGGAGATGCTCAGTATAACTTGCCTTTTTATATTCTGTCTGTTCAAACTGTCGTTCTCCTCTTCCTTGAACGTTCCTGACCCATCTGCAAAAGACAACCGTCACCATTTGAATATTCTCTTTGCAATTAAATCGAAACATGATGAAAGCTCTGATCAATCCCCATCTTTCTGATATTTTCCAGCCACTGTAAAATCATTGTCCTATTGTATTTAAATTTCCCATTCTCGTCCCTGCATTTTTCCAATGCCAATGCCAAATAAGCATATTCATTTTCTATGTAGGTGTAAAAAACGCCCTGATCATCCGTATTGATTGATACCTGCAGCTGAGGACACTGTGCCAAAGCTTCTTGATCCAAAGTAAGCCCACAATTATACCAGCTTGTGATAGGATGACGATCGTAACGCCTAAAAGTACCGATCAGATAGTTTGAGGAGGGATTCGTTTCTATTCCAATGCCGATTCTGGAAATTTCTCGCTGCATCATATCCCGAACTTTTTTTACCGCCGTCACTAAACTGCGGCTGACCTTCACTTCTACCATCTGCCCGCCTACCAGTTTGACTTTAGGAACATAATGGTACATATAATATAAAACAGCAGGTTCCGGATTATATCTGATTTTATAATTTTGGGGAAACCTTTTATTCACAGCATACTCATCCCAAATATCGATAATCTCTCCCCGCAGCTTAAAAAATCCCTCACGGTATAATTCAGGGTTGTCTCCTCTTAGTTTCCACGAATCATAGTACTCACTAATCCCAAAGATCAGATTGTGAGAATAATAATTATGCATGATGCCATATTGGTCAAAAAAATTCTTGGCCTTTTTCATGATCCCACTGACACCCTCATTATCCATATTATTCTCATATATTTCCACAAAATACTCATTAAAACGTTTTTCAATGTATGATTTCACATCATCGCAGCCCTCGATATTATAACTGCGCAGCTTTGAATACAGCCAGACAAGGTTATCCAGATATCCTAATTTATTGATCAAAATCTTATAGGACTTGCTTTTATACCAATCATCAATATCAATCCCCAATGCCAGAGCATGTCCCAGACGATCCCCGCATTGCAGATTCAGAAAACGAATCGCCTCATCTATTGCACGTAGCCCGTCAATCACGTCCAAAAAATCCTCTCCCACATGATATGTCGCAAGAAGAGTCTTGCATGAAGGCAAGTCCACCCAATGATTTTTAAGATATCGAAATGCCTGTGCAAACACCTCCGGCCTGCACCAGATCTCCGGCGAGCAAGCATCTATCCCCTTTATCCTACCAGCCTCTGGCCCTCCATTTTCCCGTACTGCCGCAATTGCCATAGCTTGCTCTTTTACTTCCTGCCGCTTGCAATAATGACGATATTCTTCTAAGTATGGAAGGTTCTTACTTACCCGCTCAGATTCTTTGGCAAAATGAGCAACATAGAAGTATGTATTCAAAAGCCGCTGCCTTTCTTCCTCCGGTAAATCCTCTGCAATCCATTCGTCATTTTTTCGTATGGCCTCCCTCATCCCTTTCTCGCTTCTCTTTGGAACGATTCTAGCCTCAAGACTCGCAATGTGCTGATTAAATATGGTATCTCTAACCGCCATCCTGATATAGATTTTTTCATAAACGCTGTTTTCCAGAAAAACATCCTTGCGATCCTGATATCTCAGAAAGTTATCAAAACCCACATTTTCATTGGCCTGCACCAGCTCCCTGCGTATATTTGTTTTCAATATCAGATATAGGTAGAATAAGTTCAAATATAGCTTTACTTTACGGTCTTCCTCATAGACCGCATAAAACATCTTGTACAGAAACCATCTCTCTCCGCTAAGAGGGCCATTGGTGTCTTTTCCCCCGTTTCTGGCAAGCCACTCCTCGCATATCATATAATCCAGATCCCGTTTTCCATATCTTTCCCTAAAGAGATTGATATTACCTTGAATGACGCTGACCTCATCCTTTAACAAATCGCTATCACTCAGCAATCTCCTTACCATCTGCTGGGAATGCCATTTGCGTATGTCCCGAACCCGTTCTCCTAAAAAATCGGCATACTCCTCCAGCCTGACATTCTGATTGCCTCTGACTCCCTTTCGCATAAAGATAACTGTCACTCTATCCCTTGAGCCTTCATTTGGCAGATTTTCCATCACCATCCTTGCAGGGATATAAATATTCGGCCAGTCCAAACAGTCATCCATCAACACAGAAAACAAGAACAAGCGAATCAGCGCTGCTTGTCTCCACATATGACTGAGCTTACCGGCGGAATACTCAGTATCTAGGCTTAAATTCTTCTGCAGTCGATTCTTGTCATATTCCTCGAACCTCTCATCAAATTCCTTCCTATCAATCTGGTTCATTATTCTGATCCATGTTAAATGAAAATGAGGGGCCGACCCTTTTAGATGAAAATGATTCTCCGCCACCCCCTTGACTACCAGACAGTTTAACGCACGATTATTATGGCCGATTACGGGTTTCCAGAAAAAATTTCTCCTATCCCTTTTCATCAAACTGTCTTTATGCGCCAGAAAAGAAGTTATGAATAAGTCTTCCTCCAAAGCGGTGATCATATCACGCCAACGCAGCAATTGAGTATATTGACATAGAGGTATTCCGTTCTCTTCAATCAATACTGCATAGTCAAACGCAACCAATGCGTCAAACACCCTCAATTCACTTGCATCCCCTTCCGTCGAGTCAGGCACCTCCCCCTTCAATTTTCTGTTTTGCCACCAAAATTCATTTTCCAGATAATGATACATATTGCATAATTCATCATTAGAATATTGTGTTATGTATCCGCTTCCAAGTTGTTGAAAAGTATTCTCACTAATGCGATCATATTGTATCTTTCCCTCCAAAATTGCTTGAGGAGGAACATAGCAAAAAAGGTTCCTAATTACCGCTCGCAGATTATCCATCATTCATTCCCCTTTTTCTAATTATACAGCCGGCCTTTGGCCAATATCCGGATCACTCTGCCCTATCTCGATATTATAAGGATCCATCCTTTTTTTATAGTCTTTTAGTATTTCTGAATATCTCTCCTTTGGTGCAAAAAGAGGCTCATAATAGTCCTCTATCTTCTGCATTTCCTCGATGACTCTGTCCAGCTGACGTTCCTGCACTATCGTTATTCTTTTGTCCACATCTATATCGGTTATAAGTTGATGTACACTGCCGATTTCTTCCGCCAGATGCAGCATCACCTCCGCACTCTGCCAAGGCAGCAAGCAGTCAATATCAACTTTACCATCTTTTTGTATGGATTTCTTCCATTCCCGATATTCCTTTAGACGAAAAACCGGATCCTCAAGGAGATTATCTATTTCCTCTTTCATTTTGTCTTCGTTTAACTCTTCTGTTTTTTTAATCTCTCCTGCCGCTTTGTCCTTTTCTGCTTCTTCCTTACATGCCTCTTCCTTACCTACCCCTTCCTTACCTGCTTCTTCCTTACCTGCCCCTTCCTTACCTGCTTCTTCCTTACCTGCCCCTTCCTTACATGCTTCTTCCTTACCTGCTTCTTCCTTACCTGCCTCTTCCTTACATGCTTCTTCCTTACATGCTTCTTCCTTGCATGCTTTTTCCTTACATGCTTTTTCCTTACCTGCTTTTTCCTTCTCCTCTGCTTGGCCTAGCTTTCTTTTCTTCCATGCGAATAGCGCCTCATAAATGTTTCGACAAAATCCCTTTAGATGCTCTTCGTATGAAAGTGCATTCCATAGCAGAATCTCTATAGACACTACGGAATTGTCAGCAAGCGCCTGCAGCCGGATTCTCTTTCTACTCTCTTCGGTTTTTCCGTCCGATGCTGGATCGGTTTTACTCCCTTCGGTTTTTCCGTCCGATGCTGGATCGGTTTTACTCCCTTCGGTTTCTACGGCCGATGCTGGATCGGTTTTACTCCCTTCGGTTTCTACGGCCGATGCTGGATCGGTTTTACTCTCCTCGGTTTCTACGGCCGATGCTGGATCGGTTTTACTCTCCTCGGTTTCTACGGCCGATGCTGGGTCGCTTTTACTCTCCTCGGTTTCTACGGCCGATGCTGGATCGGTTTTACTCTCCTCGGTTTCTACGGCCGACATTGAACTGGTAAAATCCTCCGGCTGTTTCGTCTCCTCCTCTGTTGCCCTATATAGAACATACGCACTTTCTACATCCTTCCCATCCCATAAATTCCAATCACAAAGATTTGCCACCTTAAATTTATTGTATATTAGGCTCTTATTATCTATGAGATATTGCAAAATCGGTTTTTCCAGTCCGTCCCCAGAAACGGGGAATTCTATCTCCAGCTTACTTGACGGCATTTTATCCAATTCCGGCTTCTCCTGACCATCCCCTCTTTTCTTTGCCAGCTCCTCCATAAAGGGGTAAAAAATATTTTTGACATACAAGGCTGCAAAGTCCTTTCCCTTTGGCCTCTCCCAAAGAAGTTTGGCAAGCTGAACCGAATAAAATACCAGCGCAAAGCGAGCAAATTCCCTATAGCCGAATCTTGTACCTTCTATCAATTTTACCAAAGACCTTAAATTCTGGCCGTAGGTATCCTGTTCCCTTTTCTCCCAAAGCAGCCCCGGCTTCTCGCCATACCTCCCCATATCATCTTTATTTCCATGTTGTATATTCCTCTCCCGCATATTGTCTTCTCTAGCGGAAAGTATTTCGGCAACTGTCTCATTTATAGTATATCCTTCCATGATCCTCTGTGCGTAATGATATTCCCAAGTGTCCATATGTGTTCTGCCCTCTTCTATCAGCGCAGTTTGTATCCAAAGGCAAGCCATCTCAAACCGTTCCGCCTCGCCCATATCGTTCATCTTTTCAAGTTCGTAAAGCTCGTTAACAATACCGCGAATAGATGTCTTCTGGAGCAAATGAATATGACTGTCAAAAGGATACATCATGATTTTCGTATATTTTGCCAGCATAATGAATAGCAGCCTTTTTTCATCAAATTCATTTTGCTCATCATTCAAGAACTTGCTGCCTTCAGGAAGCTTCACATTATAGTCAACGCCTCCTGCAACATTGATTCTAGGCATATGGACACGCATATTGCCGGGAAATATTTTCGCCAGATATTTCCCCGAATAACTTCTCACTTGTTTTATATCACCATAGTCCTCATTCTCCTTGCAATACAGTCTAGAAAAAAACGACTTATTGCAGTCCATAAAAAGTCTGCCATAATCAGCCGTTACCAAAACAATCACATTCGGCACTGACAAGAATAGTCTGACCTGCTCCAGAATATTGTTCACATCATCAATCACCACATCCAAGTCATCAATTGTCAGCACCAAAAAGTTGATTTGGGCCTTATATCCCAACATACAGTCCAAAAAAGAATTGACCAGTCTCTTGAAGTCTTCTTTCAGATTGAGACATTTGGACAGCTCCTTCAGCTGCCTGACAGAAGTCATCTCATATTTCTCCTGACCGGAAATGGTCTTTCTATATAGTTCATAAGACTTCTTTACATTTTCAAAATACTTTTTTGTTTCATTCAATTTGCTGTCCTGCATTAAACCTATATCATGCTTTTCCTCAAAGTCGGTCCACATTTTTGCCAGAATGATATCCAGAAGATATTCTCCCTTCACCAACATGGCCGCATCGATTCTCGGCAGTACATAAAACTTAGGGCACTGTTTTACTTTCAAATGAAATCTGTCTTCAATTTTGTGATCATATTTCTTTAAAAACAATGCAAAAGAAAGCATGGCTGAAGATTTTCCCATACCACGCTCTCCCCAAAAAGAGATATTATTGTTGAACCGCTCTTCTGTACAAAAACTGTCATCCAAAGAATCCTCATCGGCTATCCTGATGTTTTCCTTCACAATAAGAGTCACCAGACCTGCCGCCTTATCATAGACATCCGAAAACAAAGAATCCTCGAAATTCTCCCTCCTCTCATACTTAATCCTATTGACACAATCAAACTCCAATTTCTTTACAACGTTTCCCATACTTTCCCCCTTTTGTATTTTACTTATTTATTTGTGAACACTTAATTACCCACTATTTTGTCTAAATATTCCTCCTTTAACTGTACATCTCCAATCATATCTGCAAGGAAGTATATGTCATAGTATATTTTTGATACATTCAACTGATTTCTGACCCTCTGACGGATTTGGTTTTGGTTCGGAGCAAAGAGATCGAAAAAAGTACTCGTATTAATAGCATTCCATATTTCTACTATCTTTAAATCTTCTCTTATGGCCTGCTGCGGATTGTTCATTTCCTTCTTACATATATTGGCACACTGATTTTGCGCCTTAAATAAGTACTCAATTTCCATGGCGCGTACCCTTTTCGCTTCTAATCTCGGTTTCAGCAGCCGCCAAATATTCCGAAATGCACCCAGCGCGCTATCACTTCTGCCCTCAAGGACATAGCACATTCCCAGCCTATACCATGCTCTATAATATTCTGGATAGATACTGAGGCTTTTTTCATAATATATAATTGCTTTTTTACTGTCTTTCCCAAAATTCTGCCAATAATTTCCCTTTCTGTAATAAGCATAAGCGTTATACTCTTTACATACAAGCAAATAATATTTATATGCCATATTAGCATCCATCAATAAATCATCATATATCTGTGCCAGCAAGAGATAAAAGCTATCCTCCAGTCCGCCCAGCACTTCTTGGTCTTCCATCAACAGCCTGCACACGCTGACCAAGCTCTTGGGAGCATAAATTAATTGTTTTCCATTCCGTATACAGTACAAATCACCTTCATATGCCATATTCAATGCTGCATATTGTAAATGAATAAACTTACCGTCTCCCCACTTGCATTCATTAACGCGCAACACTTTAAATATATTCTCTACTGCCATTTGGTAGTTGTTTTTTATATCTGTATATTGCTTATCTTCTTCCGCAACATAAAAAAATTTCCCCAAAAGAGATAATTTCTGTATCTCGTTTTCGGCATATATTTGACGGCAAAAGTTTAAATCCTTCCAAGCATCCTGTGAAATAACCTCCATGCTCCTCATTTGTCCGATAATATCATCCAGCAACTTCTGCTCAGACTGTATCTTCTTCCACATATACTCTCTATAATACACAGTTTCTTCTTTATATGGTAAAGAAACCCCGCAATTTTCTAAAAAAACCACAATTCTGCCTGGCAAATACTGCGGCGCATAAACCTCATACTGATTCAGGTATGCCTCCCAATCCGCCCTATCGGACACAATAAATAAGTCCAAGTCAAAATCGTCGCCTAAATCGGACTTCCTATTTTCTTCGGGCAGGACACGCAGCAGTCGTTCCCTCCCTTCCAATCCAAAATCAAAGAAACGTTCATATACATAAATGCCGATCATCCGAAAATATAATAAAAGAAAAACACTCGGCTGCACCTCCGAGCTTTTGTAAGTAAACCGAATTTTCTGCATATGATTGTCCCTCTATCTTGAAAGCAGTATGATTATTCCATTCTATGAGCAACATGCCAGATCTAGCACCACTATGGAGCTTGTCCATACAAATTCCATTTTAAACGGAAATTGTCCACATGTCAATAAAATCCACGCCTTTCGGCAGCACATCCTCACTTGCACACAAACCTATGTGGGAACGTTCGTTCTTGTCGGATGTGGCAGATAGCAACGCAAATTTTGTTTTAGTCAAAGTCGTATTGATCATCGTTTTAAGGCCTTATACTCGTTTTGGGCATAGCTGTCTGTCATGCCTGCAATGTAGTCAGTAATTGCTCTGACCAAAATCACATGTTTCGTCCAAAGCATTTGCTGATTCTTTGACCCACAAGAATAATCCGAACTCACTATGGATTGGGTTATAGCGTTTAGTTCCTCATTCACCCTTTGCGGATCATCCTCCGCAAAATTAATTGCACATCCCGTTTTCTCTTGCATATCAATATACGCTTTTTTCAGCGTGTTCTCATTCAAAAGCTTTGGATGACTATAATAGATTTTAAATAGGGTCTCTATCGTTTGCGATGCAGTATAATCAAATCTCGACACCTCTGAGCTCCCGATCACCTTGGCTGAAACCATTCTTTCCAACAAGTCACAAATTACGTTTCCTTCTTCAGAAAAGCCTATCAGTTGTTCTGAAAAGCGGTGTTGGGTCTTGTACAATTCATTTTCCTCAAACTTCTCTATTCGGTTTCTCGCCTCTTTCAGCACGTCATTTACAAGATAGTTAATGATATCAGAAATAACCCTAGCACAAAGTATGTGTCTTTCAGAAACATAAGTGCGACCGCTGCTTTGCAGCTTCTGAAATGATTTTTCCATGATGCTCCAAAGCGGTATCATTTGGTGGTTTATTAAAAAGTCTTGCAATTCGTCAAAAGTGAGCAGACCTGCAGACATGGCATCGTCCACATCATGGCTCCTCTGGGCTATCTCATCTGCTATAGCAACCACTTGTCCCTCAAGGGTAGTTGAAAAGGGATATTCTGTATACAAATATTCAATTTCGCCTTTCCCAAGAAATACATGCAAATCACAACACGCCATACTGCATTTTTCAGCTGTACAGCCGCTACAATTTCTTTGCCGGAATTTCGTATGCTTCAGTATGCCCTCCAAAACCTGATAAGATACATCCAGCCCTTCGTGTTCCGCATATTTTTCCTCCAAGCAGTTTATTGTCCGAACGCTCTGCACATTATGTTTAAATCCGCCATATACATTTTTTCCTGCCATGTCCGGCAATCCGACATCAATGTTTCCAGCCAAAATGTCATGCAGAGTACGTTCCCCCTGATGCCCAAATGGCGTATGTCCCAAATCATGCCCTAATGCGATTGCCTCTGTCAAGTCAATATTCAGACCTAGGCTATTTGATATGGAACGCGCAATTTGAGCAACTTCCATAGTGTGAGTCATTCGTGTTCGATAATGGTCTCCCTTTGCCGATGTGAATATCTGCGCCTTATCCACCATCCGTCGAAAAGCTTTGGAATTCACAATTCTTTCCCTATCCCTCTGAAATTCTCCTCTTTCAAAAGTACTTTCCGACAGTCCCCAAATTTTCTCACAATGCTCATTGTATTGTGCATAACCATGCAAATACTTCTCTTCCTTCCTCTGTTCATACCTTCTTTTCATATTCCGTCCCCCCTCTTTCTATTTCCTTTAAAACCTTAATGAGACGTCAATATATCAGCTTTTTTCGTGAAACAAAAACAACAACAATGATATAGACCATTTCAGAATTGAAGAAGAGGAAATTAGTATAGCATATACCAAAAACCTTTTCAATACCATACCTTAAGATTGTCTATCTGCCTCATCTCTCCTCACTCTATTTTCCTATTTCCTCTATTGCATAGAGCGGAAGATTAATAAGACGATCTTCCCTTTTGTAGTCTGCCATAGAGGTTCGGACAGATACCTCTGGAGAATACTTTTCATGATATGTCTTAAGACTTTTCGTCTTTAGGTTAACCTCAGCTTTTGCTTCTATAGGCATAATCCGCTCTCCGGTGTCCACAACTAAATCCACTTCACACGAATCGCGGTCATTGGTATAGTAGTAAAGGCTCAAAATAGCATGTGGACTTTCGGCACGATTCCAATGGGAGCATGCTGCTTCAACCTAACTCCCCGCGATTATTTCTTCTGCTGTAAAAATAAACAGAAAGAGAGGCCGGTTCGCACCAGCCCCTCCATTCACACAATTCAATTTCAAAAAAGCAATTCGCTCTAAACTCTTACGAGAATTAGCCGAGCAAGGACAGAACACCCTGATTAGCTTGATTGGACTGTGCCAACATAGCCTGACCTGCCTGAGCAAGGATCTGGTTGTTAGAGTAGGTAACCATCTGGGTGGCCATATCCGTATCACGAACAGCGGACTCAGCGCTCTGGGTATTCTCAACAACGTTATCCAAGTTAGCAATGGTGTGCTCAAGTCTGTTCTGAACGGCACCCAGAGAAGCTCTCTGGTTGGAAACCTTCTGCAGAGCAGCAGAGATGGTGTCGATGGCAGCAGAAGCCTTGTCGCCGTTGTCGCCGTTAACCATCAGTCCGTTGATACCAAGACCCTTAGCGCTCATCATGGAGATGTTCATGTTGATCTTGTTGTCTGCGGAGGAGTCAGCGCCTACATGCAGGCTCAGATCCACTGCGCTGTTCAGGTCAGCAAAGGTCTCAACCTTCAGCCAAGTCTGCTTGTCGCCCGTAATAGCAGTGCCATCATCCTTCTTATCCGTCACATAGGAGCTGATGGACTTGATGTTCTCGCTATTGTCGTTCTTTATAGCAGCCATCATCTCATCCATGCTGGCAAATGCCTTCATGTTGTCGCCATTGGCCTTGCCGTTCTCGTTCAAGAAGTCTACTACCTGACTTACGGATGCCTGCTCGTTAGCCTTTGCATTGGTGGAGGTAGAATCAATCGCATAATATGTGGTGTTGCCAACCTTGATCTTATATCCAGTGATCTTGGTGCTGTTGGTGATCTGCTTCTGGATTTCTCCATCATAGCCGATGTTAGCCGTCTTCAGATTCGTCAGATCAGCAGCACTTGCCTTGATGGTGGTAGTTCCAGCCTTCAGAATACCAGTGGAATCATTTACACCCTTGGTTGTAGTAGTGAACAAACCAGTGTTGTCAGTACCAAGAACCCCCTGAGCATCCTTAAAGGTCAGCTTTCCAGCCTCGCCCTTGTTGTTGCCCTTCAGCAAGTAGGTCTCGTTGAACTTGGTGGTATTGGATACACGGTCGATCTCGGTAACCAGCTGGTTAACCTCGCTCTGAACTGCCTCTCTGTCGCTCTCGGACATAGGGCCGTTAGCAGCCTTAACTGCCAGCTCGTTCATTCTCTGCAGCATATCGTGAACTTCCGTCAGAGCACCTTCAGCGGTCTGCACTGCGCTGATACCGTCCTGAGCGTTGGAAGAAGCCTGAGTCAGACCTCTGATCTGCTTTCTCATCTTCTCGGAAATAGCCAGACCTGCCGCATCATCAGCTGCGCGGTTGATCTTGTAACCGGATGACAGCTTCTCGGTAGCCTTCGCCTGAGCACTGGTGGTAATGCCTAACATTCTGTTAGAGTTCATAGCTGTTAAATTGTGTTGTACTACCATTACATATTCCTCCTTGAAATAGATTGCCTCTTCCTTGAGGCTATTGGTGGGTGCTATCCGTCGGATTCGCACGTTCCGGCCGACCGCATCCAATCATCTGGGATACCCTCCGTCAATCGTGCGCATTGCTTCGGATTCCCAAGGGGTAAGCTTTCAACAGATAATACTGTTTTTGCTTTACTTGATAAGTATATCGGAAGGATTCTAAATTACTTTAGGGCTTTTTTGAAATTTTTCCTTCACTTTGTCCTCTAACGATATACAATAAACGAGGGCCGCAAAACGCAGCCCCCTTGTTCAAACCTATATACACTTTATAAACATTGTAGTTCAGCCTTCCAAAACCCCTTGCAGCAACCCCAAAGCCGAAAGAACCAAATCTGCCGATTACTGCAGCAGAGACAGCACGCCCGATGTAGCCTGATTGGACTGGGCCAGCATAGCCTGACCGGCCTGCGCCAGAATCTGGTTGTTGGAATACTCCACCATCTGGGTAGCCATATCCGTATCGCGGATGGAAGCCTCTGCGCTAGTGGTATTCTCCACGATATTGTCCAAATTGGCTATGGTATGCTCCAGCCTATTCTGGATGGCACCCAGAGCCGCGCGCTGGTTGGACACCTTCTGCAGCGCGTCGGAAACAATATCAATGGCAGCCGTAGCCGCATCCCCTGTATCACCGCTTACATCCAAACCGTTCAGCCCCAAGCCCTTGGCGCTGAGCTGGGCAATGTTCATATGAATCTTGTTGTCCTGAGATGAATCGGTGCCCACATGGAGACTTACGTCAATGGCCTGATTCACATCGGCAAAGGTCTCAACTCTAAGCTCCGCCTTGCCATTCTCATTGATGCCGGATGTCACAGTCTTAATATCCGTGCCATGATCCATCTTGATGGCCGCCATCATTTCATCCATGCTGCCGAATGCCTTGTAATGCGTAGCGGCGTCAGGATTGATCGTATTGTTCTTGTCATTGATATTCTTCACCACTTCGCTGACACTCAGCTTGCCATCCCCCGGATTTGCCTCTGCAGTTTTCTCCACTAAAATGTAGACCACTCCCGGAGCGGTGCCTACCGGCCCCACAGTCTTGGAGGAGTATGTGGTATTGTCAGCTTTGGCGGCGTCGTCACAGATGGAAGAATCTATGCCGGCAGTGGCCGCTAAATGGTCAATGGGAGTCTGCTGATCCGGATCTATCGCCGGCTCTACCTTCAACTTGAATATTCCCGTTCCCTCGTTTACCATGGAAGCACCCGCTGCCGGTGTAGGAGTGACAATATTCTGGAAATCAGTCCGCAAGGCATTCTCCGCATCGGTATATGTCAGCTTGGCGACGTCTCCGTTGTTGTCGCCCCTCATCAGATAGGTCTCATTGAACTTCGTGGTGGTGGATACTCTGTCCACCTCGGATACCAGCTGGTTGACCTCGCTCTGAACCGCATTTCTGTCTGTCTCAGACAAGGTTCCGTTGGCCGCCTTCACGGTCAGCTCCGCCAGCCTATGGATCATGTCATGAACCTCGTTCAAAGCACCGTCCGCCGTCTGCACCGCGCTGATACCGTCCTGCGCATTGAGGGAAGCCTGCGTAAGACCCCTGATCTGCTTCCTCATCTTCTCGGAAATAGCCAGCCCTGCCGCATCATCAGCAGCCCGGTTGATCTTGTAGCCGGAAGACAGCTTCTCTGTAGCCTTGGCCTGAGAGCTGGTGGTCAGCCCCAGCATTCTATTAGAATTCATGGCCGTAAGATTATGCTTTACTATCATTCCCATATCTTTATTCCTCCTTGAATAACTGCCGTCCTGCCGGCGGCATGCATCTTGCCTTTATGAAATCACCGGGCTTTCCGTCGGCCCTTCTCTGGGGCACAACGGTATTGACGATTCATCCGTCTCCATATCCCGTCAACTTCCTTAGATAATATATCGGACGGTCATCTCCATAAAATTAGAGATTAACGCAAATATTTATAGTATTTTACCCTAAGACAGCCCTTCCCATCTTCAAAAAACCGCCGCACCTTCGATTTTCCCATCGTCGGTGCGGCGGCTCTATACCCATGAACTCTATTATTTCTTGCTGTCCATGAACTGCGGCGCCACCACGGCAGTCTTGCTCATAGTCTTATAATATCCGATTGCCGCCTTGGTGGATTTCCGGCCTATCTTGATGCCATCCCTCTCCCTGCGGAAGAAGTCCTCCACCAGCTTCTTGTTTCGTGCCTCCTGCGCCTGAATGTCCACGCTTCTGTCAGTGACCTGCGTCACCAGCCCCTGCAGCGTCCGAATCTGATCCGCATACTGCTCCCGGCTGCCCTGCAATTCCTCCGACACCTTGGCATAGAGCTTCTCGAAACCGCTGTCAAGAGCTGTCAGCTTATCGATCAAAACGCCCTTTTCGGCAACATACTCATCGAACTTGTCTATATCTACCTCACCGGACTGAAAAATCTCCTGCTGGCGCATATTATACTTCTGGATCTCCTCCATCACCTGCAGCTTCCTTCTGAGGCTTTCCTCCAAAAGAGTCAGATAATTGCCTGTCATACACCCTAGTCCTTACCCTTCTTCATGACTTCCTTCCAGGTATCCCGCATAGAGCGCAGGTGCATATTCACCTCTTCCAGAATCTCCTTGTCCTTCTTCACATTGGCCTCCACCAGCCTCTGGCTCAGATAGGAATAGACCCTCTCAAAATGCTCCGCCACCGGATAGCTCATGTCCAGAGTCTGACGGAAATAGTCGATGATACGCTCCACCTTTTGGATATGGATATGTGCCCTCTCGATCTCCTTGTTCTCCACCGCCACAATGGCAATGTTGCAGAACTTGATAGCCCCCTCATAGAGCATCAGCGTCAATTCAGCCGGAGAGGCCGTCAGAATCTTGCTGTTGTTGTACTGTCCATACGCATTGGGTAATGCCATGTCGCACCTCGCCTTTCTTCAACTTGTCATGCTCGGCGCTGATGAACTCCATGGGGGCCGTGCGCTCTCCGCACGTATGCTTTCCTGCATTTCCGACAAATGATTTGCCGTCCAATCCCTCCTTGTCATCAACCGCCCAGCAAGGATGTCACGGCGCTGGCATTGTTCTGCATCTTGGCCAATGCCGTCTCCATCGCCGCAAATTTAGCATACCACTTATCCTCGTAATCTGCAAGCTTATCTTCCAATTCTTTTATCTTTGTGGTGTACTCGTCATACTCCTTCTGCATCTTCTTGTCATCGTATGCAGTAAAAGCAGAGCTGTAATCAGTACCCTTCATGATGTCGAACATTTCGGAACGCAGATTCTCGGTCAGCTTGGTAAAGAATGCCACCACCGTATCAGGATCGTTGGCGATCATGGACTTCAGCTTATCCGCATTTCCGGAGGTGTGCTCATCGTCAGGATCTCCGTCGATATGATAGGCATTCTTCTCGTTCTCCGCGGCAGTGAAATAGTTTAAGGTACCGATGCCGAAATTGGATAGGTACATCTTTTCCCCGTTTACCACCACGCCCTCCATCATAATTCTCTTCATGGCGCTGGCAATGGTGTTCAAAGAACCGTCCTTGCGCAGGATCGAATCCTTGATCTTTCCCTCCCATTCCTCGATCTGGGATTCCGACATGGCCTCCTTCTCCTCGTCGGTAAGAGGCTCATAGCCCTTGGCGGAGTCTGCATTGTACAGCTTATCCATCTGATTGATCAGCGCATTATAATCTTTCAAAAATCCCTTGATAAGGTCATACACGCCGTCCGTGTCGTCCTGCGTGGTGATGGTCACTTCCTCGTTCTCCGCCGTGGTAGAGTTCACCGTCAAGGTCAAGCCGTTGATCTCAAAAGAGTTCTTGGAGGATTCATACCTCTCGCCGTTTAAGTAGATCACGGCGTCCGTCCCCTCGGTCTTGCGCTTCTTGAGCGCTTCCAGCTCATCTCCCGTAGGTCTGGTCAGGACTGCGTCCACCTTGTCCGCAATCTTCTTCTTGGCATCTGCGCTGAGATCCTGCACATCACCGTTTGCGTCTATGACCAGCTGGCCGTTCACCTCGTCCAGAGCCTTTTTATTGTCATCCCATTCAAACATCCATCCGCGGAGATCATTCTCCATTTCTTCCGAAGTACCCTCTGCATTACAGATTTCAATCATCGCCTTGTCAAGAAGCTTCAGGTTCTCCTCAGTCAGATCATCCACGGTCAGATCCTCTACCTTCACCGGATTGCCGTCTTTGTCCTTCAGATCCGCCAGATACTTGTTGCCGTCCTCATCCTCTGCGGCCTCCAGCTGCGACGCGTACTTTTTCAGCTTCTCCATCATGGCGTCACGTTCGTTCAGCAAACCGGATCGCTCCTTCTTCAGGCTCTCCAGAAGCGCGGTCTCTCTGAGGCCGATCACATCTTCTCTTTTGCTGTTGTCAACATTGGATATACCGTAATCCAACCCCAGAGCCTGCAATGCGTCCAGACCCACAATGTCATTGGAACTGATGTCGAAATTCCCCTCGCTGCCGGATGTCTTGCCCGTGATATAGAATCTGCTGTTGTTTTCGTCGAAGTTGGCATTGATGCCGGCGTCCCGCAGCTTTCCTACAAAGTCGTTTATGGTGGTGTTGCTGTTGACAGCGATCCTGCTGGTCTTGCCGTTTTCCAGCGACACGTTGATATATCCCACGCCGCCTTCCGCCAATCCCAGATCTCCCAGCGTATTGCTGCCGGTGGCATTCTTCTCGTCACCGAACTCGTCTACTACCTTTCCCACCTTGCTGCCGGTCAAAAACGCAGACTTCGCCAGCTTTTCCACCTTCAGGCTCTGTACGCCGTTCATGGCGTTCTCACCCGTAATGACGGATACCACGCTGCTATTTGACACCTTCGTTGTCTTTTTCATATAGGCGCTCTGAAAACGCATGGTGCTCAGAGACTTGTTGTAGAGTCCCATGATCTGCGTATTTAAGGTCTTCCACGCATCCTGTTTGTATTTCAGCGACTTCTGGGCCTTTACCGCCTTTGTCACCTTTGTCTTCTTGGCTTCCACCATCTGGGCTATGATGCTTTCCGTATCCATACCGGACATCAAGCCGCTCAATCTCATTGCCATGTCTCGTCCTCCTTCAAAATACCATTGCCTGCTCAAGGAGCCGCGCCAAGCGCCTCCTTGGACATCTTCCGCCTATTTCACGGCAAATCCGGCACTCTCCGCCACATGCTGGGCCTCTGCGGCGAAATCCTCCCTCCGCTCTACCGCCTCTCGTCCACAAGAATCCCTGCCAGCTCCCAAACTCTGGCAATCATGTCCAGCGTTTTCTCAGGGGGCAGCTCTTTGATCACTTCTTTGGTGTTCTTATCAACGATCTTGATGGTGACGCGGTTCGTATCCTCATGGATTCCGAACACAGCCTCGGAGTTGGCCAGCTTCTTGTTCAGGGTTTCCACTGCTTTACGAATCTTGTCGTTGTTCGTCTGCTGCTCCTTGCCCTGCTCACCGCCGCCCGCATTTCCCTTTTCCTGAGAATTCTCCACCACACTGGTGGTTCTGTCCACATACTCTGCAGCCGGTGCAGCGCTGGAGCCGCTGGTCTCCGGCTTCTCCGCCTGTACCGGCGGCTGAGGTCTGGGAGCCACAGTCCCTTGTGCTTGTACTGTCATTACGCTCGAAATAGGTTCAATTGTCATTTCTATACGCCTCCTTGCATTATTATGAAACTATTTGCCAATGAAAAGCATCCTGCTTTTCATCCTGTGAGTTTTTCTCACATGTGAGCTTTCTTCATATTGTGATTCTTTTTTACACTGCGGTTCTTTTCTTATACTGTAATTCCTCTCACATTATGATTCTTCTCTCACAATAAGATTTCTTACTTGATTTATCGGAATTTCTCTTCCGAAAATTAACAGCGTATCCTAAAAATATCTTCCGATTCGTTACGCTTCCCTCGCCGTTCGTCCCATCAGGCATCCATGCAGGAGCAGGGCAACAAGCCCTCTCCGGCAACAGCCGCGGGGAATCTTACCCCAGCAGCGTCTTCAGCGCCTCCATGCCGTCTGCACTCACCGCCTCCTTGTTGGCCTCCTGAATCTGAAGATAGACCTCCTTACGGTATATGGGAACATCCTTGGGGGCGGTGATGCCCACCTTTACCTGATCGCCCTTCACTTCAAGGATGGTGACCTCCACATTATTGTTGATGATGATCGCTTCGTTTTTCTTCCTCGACAATGCCAACATGCTACGCACCTGCCTTTCCGGCCTGCAGAATATCGTAGATGGGGAATTTCACGGGATACCCCCCGTTCTCCACGATGACCTGACAGCCTTTGTGCTCCTCCGCATTGATAATGAAGGGTCCCTGCAGGTTCACGCTCATTTTGGTCAGGTCTCCGGGAATGGATACCGACACCAGCACCAGCATATTCTCTCCGCTGAGGTTCCCTGCGCTGGCCAGCAGCTCGTCCTCCACCTCCGGATCATAATCCGGCTTCACCACCAGCGGATTCATCACCGGCATGGAGAATCCGGGCTCCTCCACCGATTGAAGGAAACGGATTCCCACATCCACCCCCTTTTCCTCATCATGAAGCAAAGCGAATCGCCTCAGCTCCGGGAATCCGATGATTCCGTTCTCGAAAGTTATGATCTTGTCATCCGAGATCTCTATCTCGCCAAAAAACTTTGTCTTAATCTTCATACCGCTCCTATCCGCGCAATCCTGCGCCATATATAACGATCGTTATATCGCAATCCCGCTTCCGCTTTCCTGTCCCCGCGCCGGCATATCCCTGCATCACCATATCTTTTGCCCACGCTCCCAAGCGTTTCTTGACCTATTGTATATAAAGATACCCCGCCGCCGGCTGACAAGAATCTGTTGTACAGCGAAGCTGCAGGGTATCGCGCCACTTCCGGCCAAATCAACTTTAGATATAGTTCAAGAGCGTGGTCTGCGCCACTTTTCCGGTGGCCATCAAAGATGCATTGTAGGTAAGCTCCGCTGCGGTCAGGCCCACGATGACCTCCGTGATATCAATATCCTCGTTCTCACTCTTCAGAGTCTCAAAGGTAGTCTTCTGATTCTGTGTACGATTCTTCACCAGCTCCAGCTTGCTGCTTCTGGCGCCGCAGCTGGTAAGGCTTAGATTCGCGGCATCCAGATGTTTCTGGAAGGAGGTGATTCCCTTCTCAAACAGCCTCTGTTCCTTCTCCTTGGCCAGTGTAAGCCCTTTCTCCACTGCCTCCAGCTGATTCTGCAGAATCTTCTTGGCCTGAGCGTCGTTCTCGTCCACATTACTCAAAGCGCTCTCGATATCCGTCTTGACGGCCTCCAGCTTCAGCACGTCCTGCATGGCCCTCATGATATCGTCCACTTCTCTGCCGATTCCGTGGTTAAAGCATTCGTCAGCAGTGGAATTCACCTGAATGGTCTGGTTGAACCCTATATCGTACTCGATAGACTGCCGCTTTGCCGTATTGTCAAGATAGTCCTCATTGTAGGAAACGGAGGCATCTGCCGTGTTGTCTGCATCAAAGGTCTTGCAGGCGAAGTAATGCTCCGGCCGCAGGTCGCCCTTGAGCCAGTCGTCCTTCTCATAGGTCACCCGGATCTCCCCTTCATTGGCGGGGCTCCCCTCTATGTCCTTCGCCTTCATAAGCGACTCATAACGGTTCTTTCCCAAAAGGACTTCTCCGGTATCCGGAAGATAAACTATGGCATCATCGTTCATGGAAGCATAGGTATAGGGATCCACCTGCTTCTGGGCTCCCGTAGCAGGGTCTGTCACAGTCAGAGTGGTCTTGTCATAACTGTTCACCACCTCAATGTCCGTTCCCGTCCAGGTAACCGTTGTCCCCGGCAGCCCTGCGGATGTGTCCAGAAACTCTATGGTAGGCTTGGCCCCTGCGGCGGCTCTGGTATAATCGGAGCAGGCATTGTAAGCCAGACGGATACGGTAGCATTCCGAAGCGCTGATGTCCTGATCCGTCACCTGATCGAAGGGCGGCTGACCATAGTTACTGGTGTTGATATTCAAAAGCTCTCCCGTGTCCACCTTGGTCACTTTGTCCACGGCGCTGCTGTCCAGCTGCTCGGTGATCTCGTATCTGGTCTTGTTCGCCGTGGTAAAGCTAAGCGGCGTATCCGTGCGGTAGCCGGTAAAGACATATCTGCCCGCATAGTCCGCGTCCCCTGTGGAATATACCTCCTCCCCAAGCTTTTGCAGCTGCTCTAAAATAATCTGACGATTCTTGGTAGTAAGGGAGGTCTTGGACGTACCGTTAGATCCCGTGGTACACTGCTCGATCATCTTGGTGAGAACCCCCGACAGATTGGTCAGGGAATCCTCCGTCACATTGAGCCAGCTCTCCGCATCGGGAATGTTCTTGCTGTAGTACTGGGTGATCTCCGTCACATTGCTGCGCAGACGGAGCGCTCTGATAGCCACCACCGGATCGTCGGAGGGGCGGTTGATTTTCTTCTCGGTGGACATCTGGGTACTCAGTCTGTCCTCGTAGATCTTATTGGTGTTGATGTTGGAGAGATTGTTGCGCTGCATGATCTTATTTGTGATTCTCATCTAAGCTTTCCTTTCCTGATACAAATCATTTTTCCGTTCGTACCTGACGTCCATGTCATACCGCGGTTCCATCCTCTCCCGGTTCCTGCAGCCCTCTAGCTGCCTGAAGCCGGACGACCTCTTTCTTTAAACGCCGGTCTGGAGAATCAATCTGTCATAGATCTCCGACAAGGTCTGTATCATCTGGCAGGCCAGATTGTAGCCCTGCTGGAACTTCACCAGATTCAAGGCCTCCTCGTCCTCGTCCACGCCGGAGATGGAGAGTCTCTGGGTATCCACTGTATAGGCCACTTCTTTGAAGCTCTGATAGAAGGTCTCCGCCTTTCGGGTATTCAGAGCCACGTCCGAAAGGATGCACTGAAGGAACTCCGATGCCGAGCTTCCCCGGAAGCTCATCTTGTCCTTGTCTGTGGCCACGGCCTTCAGATCCTCCAGCAGATCGTTCTGCTCCACCCCGTCCTCAGCCTTCTTTCTGGTGGCCAGACGGTCCGGATCCTTATTTACGGTAGAGGAGACGGCAAAATTTCTGGCCTCCATCAGATAATAGCTCACGTTGGTAGCATTTTTGCCCACGGACACCTTCAGCACCGCGTCCTTCTCGGCCTGCGCTCTGGCGGCAGCCTCCAAGGTAGCGTCCCATGTGCCGCCTGCATCCTCTACCTTTTTCTTTTCCTCCGCCACCAGCTTGTTCACCCTTTCCTGATAGGCCTCATAGGATTCCTGATCGTATCTGTTCTCCCTGAAAAGATACTGGGCATCCGAAGTAGACTGGTCGGCCGTAAACAGCTCGGTTCCCGGATTTTCCCCGGCCACGCCCCCAAGCAGTATGTCGTTGACCTTCTGGGAGAACACTCTCACCCACTCGTTCATCTGCGCCATATAGTAGGGCACTCCCTGATAGGACACGGCTGTCCCAATGCTGGCCGGCATACCCACTCTGTCATTGGTAAGCCTCTGGGTGCCGTTCAGATCCCCGTTGGAAAGAGTGAAGGTGTAGGAATACACCGGCTCATTGTTCGCGTCATAGGTGACGCTGTATTCCCAGGAATCATAGTAGAACTCCTTGCCCCCCAGATTGATGACGCCTCCCTGATCTGACAGATTGCATCGGTTCAGATCCGTCAGGTAATGCTGCCCCACCTGTATGGTAACGGTATCGTGGACTTCTCCGTTCACCGTGGTGGATCCCACGCCGGTGATCTCGCCCTTGAAGCTCTCACCGTTGTTGCCGTCCCTTAAGTCCACCAGCCCCTTCAGGGCGCCGCCCATGGCAGCGTTATGAAGGTTGAATTTCTGTCCGTCCTTCCAGTAGACGTCATAAAGACCGTCCACATCCGTCTGATTCACCTTTTCATAGTTCTCTCTGGATCTGCACTCCAGACTGTTGTACTCGTTGCCGTCCACCAGCGTCTGCCCGCCGGCAATCTTGACCATATATCTGTTGGCTCCCGTCTCCCGGGACATATTGTTGTTGTCCAGAATAGGGATTTCCTTGATCTCCACATCCACGATCTCGGAGAGCTGATCCACCAAAAGCTCTCTCCTGTCTCTCAGCTCGTTGGCCTTCATACCGGAGAGCTCAATGGTATTGATCTGCTTATTCAGGGTGGCAATCTCGCTGGCAATGGAATTGATCTCGTCCACCTTCACCTTGATCTCTTGGTTTACATCCTTCTGCAGCTTCTCCAGATTGCCCGCCGTTCCCTTGAAATATTCTGCCAAAGCCTCGGCGGTGCCTATGAACTGCTTCTTGGAAGCGGTATCGTCAGGGTTCTTCATCAGCTCCTGAAGCCCTCCGATCATCATCTGGTCAAACACGGTCTTAAATCCTGCATTCTTGCCGTTATCGTCAAAATATGCCTCGATCTGCTGCATATAATACTGCTTCTGACCGAACTCCCCTACTCTTTGGTTGTTGTTCCAATATCTGAAATCATAAAATTGATCCCGCACCCGCTCGATGGCCAGCGTCTCAACGCCTGCCCCTGCACAGCCGTAGGTCTGGAACACCCTCAGGGCATTTGCCGCCTGCTGGGACACCTGCTGCCTGCTGTACCCTTCCGTCTGTACGTTAGCGATGTTGTTGGATGTGGTGTTCATGGCCGCATTGCTGGCCAGAAGCCCCGTATATGCTATGTTCAATCCAAAAAACTGCGATGGCATTTGTGCGCCTCCTATTCCAGTTCTATCTCTTCACTCCTGCGCCCTCTCAGGGAAGGAAATCCAGCCGCACAGCGTCTGTCTTTCCTTCCGGGCGCTTCCGTTTCGAGACTTATTCCAGTTCTATCTCTCATATATGTCCATATGTTATGCAAGGGAGCTCAGCAGGTGCTCCAGCATCTCGTCAATTACATTGATGTAACGGCTGGATGCATTGTATGCATTCTGGAACTTCACCATATTGGACAGCTCCTCATCGGAGGATACCCCGATTACCTGTTCTCTGGCGGCATCGATGGACTCTACCGTGCCCTCCTGATTCTCGTAGATGGTTCTGAACACATAACCCGAATTGGCGATCTGCCCCACCAGATCATCATAGTAGTCGATAAAGCTGGACTTCTTCTTCACATTGGGGTTCAGGGTGTATTCTTCTTCCATGAAAGCGTTCTTCAGCGCCTCCGCCGTAGCCTTATCCTCGGACCCGTCCGCCAGACGGAAGCCCAGCATGGAAGGCTTCTGCATCAGTTCCGGATCGATTCTCAGATTCTTCACGCTGTAGAGAGTCTCCGTCTCCGGCTTGCCTCCTTCCCCGTCCAGAACCTCAGGATTGTATACCCAGTACTCCGAGCCGTCCTGCCCTGTCACCTTCCGGTATCCGTCCGAATTGATCTTGGCGAACATCTGAATGGGGCTGCCGTCATCCTTGCGCATGTATCCGCCCGGATCCGACTTGCAGTAGCTTACGTCCTTCAGAACGGTGCCGTCTGCCAGCGTCAGATCTCCCTTGGTCACCCCTGCCGCCGTGGCGAGAATCTCGTTCACCTTGATGGCCACATTATGGATCAGCTGGTCGAATTCCGCCTGCATGTTCATCAGAACGGATTCCGAAACATTGCTGTACTTGCCTTCCGCCATATCGGTATAGTCAGCCCTATGGTCGCCTCTGGCCAGAAGCATGGCCCTCAGGCCGCCGATGTCCGTGTTCAGCTCGGAGGAAACCTCCCTGCTGAAATTGAACACCTCCGCACCCTCTATATTGAGATACTCTCTGGTGCCGTCCGGCAGCGTCCTATAGGTGGAATTCATAGGCCAGAACGGCGTATGGAATCCCGTCTCGATATCCGTGTGCAGCTCTATCTCAAAGCATCTGGGGCCCTTCACGAAGTCTACGCCCTCTACCTGCACCCAGACTGCGCCGTTAACGTCTTCGCCGTAATTTATGTTCGCCATCTGCGCCAGTTCATCCAATATCTGGTCTCTGGTGTCCCGCAGATCGTTGGCGCGCTCTATACCGCCTGCCTCGATAGCGCTGATGGTGTCGTTCAGGGCCAGTATTTGCTTCCCGTAGTTGTTGATCTTCGACACCTGCTGCTTGATCTGGGCATTCAGATTGTCCTGATAAGCGGAAAATCCGTCATACACCGCTCCCGCTCTCTGAAGGAACTCCTCGGCCCTCTGGACCAGAAGCCCCTGAGTCACGGAACTGGCCGGATCCTTCGCAAGCTCCTGAACGGAAGTCCAGAAATCCGTGAGGGTGGCCTGAAATGCCTGACCGTTCATCTCGCCCAGCTGGCTCTCCACCTCCTCCATGACCTCGGTTGACACCTGATAGAACATGCTGCGCCCGGATTCCCTGCGGTATATCTTGTCTAAAAAGTGATCTCTGATATGTTTTACTCTGGCATAATCGACACCCAAGCCCGTCTGCTTGTTGGCAACGGACTTGACATCTATCGAAAGCGTAAGATAGCTTTTAGAGGACTGCTGCACCTGCTGCCTTACATAGCCTGCAGTGTCCATATTAGAAAGATTATGCGCTGTTGTGTTCAGCGCATTCTGACCCGTCCGCAGTCCGGACGTTCCTACATATAAACTGCTCATCAAAGACATGATATTCACCTCAACGTATTATTGTTTCGCATCAAAATTACCGCTGTTCGCACCCATCTGCGCGCCGGAATTATAGGCGGTTCTGGTATAGTTTGCGGTCTCCGGGGCAGACTTGGCGGCCTGCAGCAGATTCATCTCGAATTCCACCATCCCCAGAGCTTCCTCCAGCAGCTCCCTATTCTGTTCGTTTGCCCGCTGCAGCCTCTGAACCGCACGCCGCAGCCTATCATGGGCATGTGCCAGCCGGGCCTGCTCCTTGGGCCTCTCCGCCAGCATCTCGATCAGCTTGGAGAGCTTCATCTTTTCAACATCCCTGTTTAATACGTTGGCGATATCCTTGGTGACTTCAACCCTTTTCTTTTCCAGACGGTTGAGTCTGTCAACCAACTCTTGTTCATCATCCGTGATTCTCTGTAATTCTTCCAAATCGGCGCTTGCTATGATCTGCGTCTTTTTCTGGGATAAGTCCAGAAGTCCCTCGTACTCATCGCTCTCTTGGCAAAGCACCTCTATCAGGTTCTCCATTAAACTGGCCACGGGGCTTCCTCCTATTCCAGTTCCATAGGCCCCTTGGGGCCCCTGCATTTATGCCTTATACTATCTCGCTGGCCTTGCGCATCAGCTTCTCGGCAAAGGTCCCGTTATCCACGCTGTAAGTGCCGTTCTCCATTCTGCTCCTGATCGATGCCACCAGATCCTCTCTGATGTCGGGAGCAGCGGAAATAGCAGCCTGCGCGGCCCCGATATCTTTTCCCAGATTGCTGAACTGCAGCTGTTCCGTGTGAGCGGCATTTGCAGCTTGCTTCGTCTTGTTCACCTTGTTCGTCTGATATAGCTGATGGATCTGATTATATGCCTCTATACGCACGCCAAATCCCTCCCTTCCCAAAGCCAGAATCTTCATTTTCAGTTCCGATGCCGCGCCTATGCGCTCTTCAGAAAAAAGCGTTTGCGTATTTTTGTTCCGAAACTGTTTCATTTCCTTTGCTTATTATGATTATCGGCATGGGGATGAAATACTTTAGCCCTTCTCCGAAAATTAGACCTGCGGACTTCCCGGCTTTCTCCCACAGCTTTTCTTTTCCGTACAATATCCGGACACATCGCACTTAGGCCGGAAAAAGTTCTCCACCAGATACCGCCATTCCTCAGAATAGGCGCCAAGGGCAGTGCAGATATCTCCCATCAGCTCCCTGTATTCCCAGTATGCTCTGGTGCAGAGCCTCTGATGGGACATTTCGATGAGATTGCGCACATTGCGCTTGTCCACGATTCGGGTCGACATGCCCAAGGGCAGAAGCATGGCAGCGTCCTCTCTGGGAACCCCGCATTCACCCTCCAGACTGGCACAGGTTCTTGCGATGGTCTCCATGGCGGCCCTATACAGCTTCTCCGCCTCCGGATTCTTAGCCACCGCAGGCGGAACCACATAGGAGAAATCCTTGTAGTTGATGTAACGGGTGCTGGCCTGCAGTCTGGTGGGCGCGCCGCCGATATGCGTGTACCACTCCCGTATGACTCTGGCGGAATAACCGTCCAGAATCATCTCCACATTCACATATTCCATCACCCGATGATGACCCGACCGGATGCACTCAAGCCCCCTCTTGTAATTTCTCTCAGCGTCCGCAATGTCCGCTCCCCAGCAGACTCCTGCCCGCCGGCCCATCAGACTGATGGGTTCCTTGGTGGTTTCCTCCAGTATCTCGATCATATCTGACTCTCCTTTCCATTTGTCAGCCCTGAACTCTTCCTATTTCCCATTCATGCAGGAACAAGAATCCCATGGCCTCCGGTACGGCTTGCAGACCGCTGCCTACAGACACCGGTCTTTTCGCCGCCACATGCCTCTGACACCGGCTCCGTCCTTAGGCCCCGCCGGCGCCTGAACCATCCACGGCGCCTCCCGCGCCCAGAACGGCCCAGGCCAGCCAGAGCTGCGAAAGCGCCACGGTACACCTATAGTCCATCAGTCCTGCGCCTCTCATGGTATAGGCAAGCGACAAGAGAGCTCCTATCAAAGCACATAGCCCTGCCCCAAGTATCTGCGGCCTCCCGATGCCTCCCTGCAGGAGCCGGACCAGAGACAAAAGAGCGGCCAGCCCCAGACAGCAGGCAAACCACCAGCAGCAGTACCTTACATAATGTCCCGTCAGCGCAGGCGCATGTTCTCTCATGACCTCATAATTTCTGCCGGTGTAGGAGTCATACATCCTTCCCTCCAGCTGTATGGGGAAGATCAGCGGAAACGCCGCGTATCCCAGCGCGTCCCAGGCTATCTGGCGCAGGATCATGGGCCTGCGGAGTCTCCACGCGGTTTGCGCCATCTCTCTATAGGCTTCCTGTGCCCCATCTCCTGCCCGCTCCTCTATGGCTTCCAGCACGATCTCCATATTGCCCGGACAATACGTGGCCTGCCACAGTTCTTCTTCACTCGTCAGCTCCCGCAGCTCCTCCGACCAGTATCCCCTGTCATTCCATACGCTGGGCCAGGCCATTCGGCTGGCCATGGCCGCGCCCGCTCCTCTCCCCCAAATGGCGTCCCGCTCCTCAGCCCCTGCCTCCAGCGCCAGAATCACTGCCAGCACGCCGCAGACCACCGCCAGCGAAAGACGGCCCATGCGCATCCGTCCCAAAGCCTTCTTGCCTCCCCCTCCGAAGACAGCCTCCAGCAAGAAGGAAAGCATCAGCAGAAACAAGGATCCCATAGCGGAATACGGCAGCACCGCCAGATGACACTGCATGGCAAAGGGAAATGTGAGCAGGCACAAGCTGCCCCAGAAATAAAATGCCGGTTTCTGCCCGAAGGGATGCCCGGAGCGTGCGGACAGTCTCCCCGCCGCGCTCAGAAAGCGATAACCTGCAAAAAAGGCAAATGCCAGCTGGGCCAGATACAGAAGCTGAGGAATCCCTCCCAGAAAGCTGTACAGTGTATAGATCACACCCTCCGGCTCCGTCCTCCCCAGATTCCCCCAGCCAAAATCCTGCACCTTGTCAAAATTGATGCACATCCAGACCGCGCCCAGACCGATCTGGGCGGTGAACCCTATGAAAATCACCCTTTCCGTAACGGCAGCCACATGCCGGAAAATACTTCCCTGCCGGAACCGGCCCATTGTAAACCCCTTTAAATCACCCATAGAATTTCCTTACATGACTGCAGATATATTCCACCTCATCCTCCGAAAGACCATAATACATGGGCAGCCGCAGCAGGCGCTCGCTCTCCCTCGTAGTATGCCTGTCCTCACCGTGGAAACGCCCGAACTTCTGCCCCGCGGGAGCAGTGTGAAGGGGAATGTAATGGAATACCGCATGAATGCCGTTCTCCTTCAGATAATCGATGAGCTTGGTCCTCTCCTCGATGTCCGCCGTCTTGATATAGAACATATGCCCGTTGTGAACGCAGCCCTCCGGAACCGTGGGCAGCTGGATCCTGTTTTCCTCCGCCAGAGGCTTCAGGCTCTCATAATACTGTCTCCATATGGACAGCCGCGCATTGTTGATCTCCTCCGCGATCTCCAGCTGGGCGTACAGATAAGCCGCATTCATGTCGCTGGGCAGGTAGGAGGAGCCATAGTTGATCCAAGTATACTTGTCCACCTGCCCCCGGTAATACTTGCTGCGGTTGGTTCCCTTCTCCCGGATGATCTCCGCTTCCTCCACATCCTTAGGATCCCTGATCAGCAGCGCGCCGCCCTCCCCCATGCTGTAGTTTTTGGTCTCATGGAAGCTGAAGCACCCAAAGTCCCCTATGGTGCCCAGAGCCTTGTTCTTGTAGGTGGACATGATTCCCTGAGCGGCGTCCTCCACCACCGCCAGACCATGCCTTCCGGCTATCTCCATGATGGCGTCCATCTCGCAGGAAACCCCCGCGTAATGCACCGGGACGATGGCCTTGGTCCTGTCCGTCACCGCGTCCTCTATGAGCTTTTCATCAATGTTCATGGTATCGGGCCTGATGTCCACGAACACGGGAGTGGCCCCCCGCAGCACGAAGGCGTCCGCAGTGGACACGAAGGTAAAGGCCGGCATGATGACCTCGTCCCCGGGACCGATATCGGGCAGCAATAGCGCCGCCAGCTCCGTAGCATGGGTGCAGGAGGTTGTCAGCAGGCATTTTGCGGTGCCTGTCTTCTTTTCCAGCCATTCGCTGCACTTCTTCGTATACGCGCCGTCCCCGCAGATCTTCTGGCTCTTCACGCAGTCCTGAATATACTCCATGGCCTTTTCCGCATATGGCGGCTTGTTGAAAGTAATCATTGTCAATCCCTCCCTTTCAATACGTCCGAAAGCTTCCTGCCTTCAGGCTTATGACCCCTGCCAGCTCCGACAGGCTCTGTTTCCTATGTCTATATATCCGCCCCTCTACTTCCATGCTCCCACGGCATTCCCCTGCACATTCTCCGTCACTTTGCTGATGATGTACTTGGGCCGCCCCTTCACTTCCTCATAGATTCTGGCGATATAATGGCCGATGATTCCCAGTCCCAGCATCAGGAATCCTCCTATGATCAGAAGGAGCAGAATCACCGTGGTGAACCCTTCCACCGCCGTCCCGGACAGATACTTCACCAGCGTCTGGGCGAAAAGCACCACACTGAACAAGATGGACACCAGCCCCACCACCGTCACTATCTGCAGCGGCAGCGTGCTGAAAGACGTCACATTGGTGACGGCATACTTCATCAGGCTGAAAAGAGACCATTTGCTCTCTCCGAACTGCCTCTCCTGCACCTCGTAGTAGACAGTCTCCCTGCGAAAGCCCGTCCAGAAGCTAAGCGCCCTGAAAAAGGTGTTCCTCTCCGGCAGGGTCAGCAGCACGTCCACCACCTTGCGGTCCAGAAGCTTATAATCCGAGGAGGCGTTCATATCTATCTTGATGAGTTTGCTCATGATCTTGTAAAACAGTCCGGCAGACAGCTTGTAGCTGAGCTTTTCCTTCCCCCTGTCCTGCTTTACGCCCTCCACCACCTGAGCGCCGTCCTGCCAAAGCTCCCACATCTTCAGTATGGTCTCCGGAGGATGCTGCAGGTCGCAGTCCATAACCACAACCGCGTCCCCGCCCGCCATGGACAGTCCAGCAAAAATGGCCGGCTCTTTCCCGAAGTTCCGGGAGAATTCGGCGCCTCTGACACGGGGGTTCTCCGCCGCCGCCTTCTGTATTTCCCGAAAGGTGCCGTCGCCGGAGCCGTCGCTTATAAACACCAGTTCATACTCTATGCCCTTCTCGTCCAGAAGCTCCGACAGTACCTTCACAGTGTTGGCAATGTTCTGCTCCTCGTTGTATGCCGGCAGCACAATGGATAAAAGCGCCATATCCGTACCCTCTGACCGCATGGGCGGCCATCCTTTCTCTTTTCATCGAGCCTTCTCCCCAAGGCGTCTCTGGGCGGCAGGTGCCTCCTGCTCACCTTGTCACATTCTCCGTCTTCACATATAGGATTCCGTCTATGATACGGATGGAATCTCTGCCCGGAAAACTCTCCATAGCCGTGTATTCTTCGGAATAATACATCTGGGCCATGGCCTCCGCAGGCAGTATGTTCAGGGTCGCTCCCAGATAGTTCCTAATGAATTCCCGGTAGTTGTCCCCTCTGTACAGCAGGCTGTCCCCGCTCATGCCGATCATATTGGAAGTCACATCCAGAGTTAGGTCTGTGGCCGGATACTGCTCGTCCCCCACCACGCCTACCATGGCGATAGGAATCCCCGGATAGTACCCTTCCGTCTGCTCTATCCTATCCAGCAGACGGATGCAATAGGCATATGTCTTCTCATACCGCTTCTGGAGATTGGAATAGGCGATATTGTCCGTGATGCAGAAACAGAAAATCAGCGTCCATGCCCCAAGGCACGCCGCCCACTCTGCCAAAATCCCCGGCCGGAAGCCTCTTTTTGCCAAGTCCTCCTGCCGGATATTTCCGGCCAGCGCCACCATGCCGATCAGGTAAAGCACCCACTGATACCGCATCAGCAGATGGTAGGTCACGGAAGGGGAGATCAGCAATATCACATTGGTGGCAGCAGGCAGAGCCGCTGCCACCCCAACCATTATAACGAAATTCGCCGGATTCTTCCAGTTTTTTCTTCTCCGAAGCGCAAAAAACGCCCCTGCCGCGCCGGAAGCCGCCAGCAAAATACCGGCCCCTGCGGAAAAGGCATTCTGGAACAGCACGTTTCCGTGGAAGGTGAAGCCCAAAAAGTCCCTATACATTCCCGCGGCTGCAGAGAGAAGCCCTGTTCCCCCCGCAGTTCCTGAGACCATCCCGTCGATCCCCTGATAGCCTGCCAGCTCCTTTCCCTGAATCAGAAGCAGCGCCTGCAGAATACCGTAATAGAGCCCGGCCCCCAGCACCCCCATATAGAGGTAGCGCAGCCCCTGCCGCAGACCTCCTGCAAGAGCCGCTCCCCTTCCCGCATCCGCCTTTTCCTCCCCGGCAAAAATCCTCAATACCGAGAAGAGGGACAGCATTATGGCAAAGGACAGATAGGCCTGATAGATCCCCATGCTCAGGGCAAGACATACTGCCCCCGGCAGGAATCCCCAACGCCCTTTCTTCACAAACAGCACGGCCAGCACCGCCAAAAGAATGGCCAGCATATAGCCGTCCAGAGTGAACACATAGGCATAGGTGGACGCCAAGGCAGGGAACGCGGAAAGCAGCCCGCCGCAGGCCGCCGCAGCCCATGGCCTGCGGATCTCCAAAAGCTCGCACAGCGCCGCTGCGGCGCAGCCCAGATAGAGCAGCCCCAGAATGCCTATGAGCCAAGGCAAAGTATAATAGGAGGAAATTCCGCAGGCTACAGTCAGAAACCACCTGCCCGAAGTGATCATATTCTGGTCAAAATACATGCTGTCCAGCCCGTCATGATTGGGAATGTCCGCGGTCAAAATCGGCATGTGAACCAGAAGCCCCAGCAGAAAACAAGTCAAAAAGGCAATCTTCCATTCCCTGCGAATCTTATGATACAGCGCTTCAAAAGCCCTTGTGGGCGATTCCAATTGCTTCATCCGTCCCCTCCTAGCGCTCCTCCAGCGCCTCCGCTATATACTCTGCCAGCTTCCTGCGCCCCTCCTCGTTGGGATGGAGCCCGTCCGTGGTGTACAGCCTCCAGTCCTCCCAGTTCTCATGGGGATAAAAGTCATAATATACATCTATGACCTCTATGTCCAGCTCCTTAGCCGCCCCTATAGCGGCATCCACATATTCATCCAGAGTCCCCCCGCCCTGATCCGCCTCCTGATAGGTCCGGGGAGGATCCGAATAAATAAGCCATGCATAGGTAGGCGTCACCATCACGATCCTCAGCGCCGGATTGATCTCCCGCAGAGAACGCACCGCCGTCCTCAGCGCCCCCAGAAAGGTATATACATCATAAGGATCCTCAGGATTGTCTATTTCTGTGCCAACATGATAGTCATTGACCCCGTATTGGATCAATACCGTATCCACCTGTGAAAAATCCACCTGCTGCAGCCCGTCAATCACCTCAGGGAAATAATCCGTAGCGCTCTCCCGCATTCTGACAGTCTGCTGGGGTCCAAAGTCCCCCGCCAGAAGCGACTCCGTCAGCCCTGTCAGAGAAAGGGCGCCCTTGGGATAGTCAAGCCGTCTGTCCTGTTCCTGCCGCGCCATGGCCGTCCCCCCCAGCGCGGCGTTGTAAACCTTTTTGCCCAGCAGCTTCTCCAGCTGGGCAGGAATCGCCGTCTCGTCCCGCACCAGCCCGAAGACGCTGTCCCCGAAGGTCACGATCTCTGCCGGACGCTGCTCCTGACTGCCGCCCTGAAAGCCATTCAGGTAGAGAACCCCGAACAGCAGTACCCCCAGAATGCCATATACAATTGACTGTCTGCCAGATCTCCTTCCCATAGCCTTTCCCTCTGCCATCATGTCCTATCCGCAATCTCGCAGGCCAGCCGCCAGGCCCCTTTCCCATCGGTCATCTTCCTGCCTGCCGCGCTGTAGCCGCCGCGCAGCTTAGCGCATGCCGCCAGCTCCCCAAAAAGCCTTCCCAAAGTTTCCAGAGTCTCTTCCCGGTTTTTATGCCACGCCCCTGCGAAGCCTCCCACCTGCCGCCTTCCCACATATTCCGTGAGGGCCTCCTGATTTTCCGCGCAGGAAAAGCATAAGAAGGGCACTCCCAGCGCCGCCAGCTCATATATCGTGGAGCCCCCTGCCGTAACCGCCGCCTGACACCGCCCCATCAGCGCCGCCATGTCCTTCACATCGTGATGAACGCGGATGTTGTCATGGGCCCTGCCCAGAGCCTCCAGCTCCCGGAAGCAGGGATGAAAACGCCCCGACACCACATGAAAAAAAAACTCCCGGCTGTATATTCTCTCCAATATCCTTCCTGCGATGTTCTCGCTGTCCCCGCCTCCTGCCGTGATCAGCACATCCCTCACCGGCTCCTCGGCGGCGCTTCTTATATGGTTCTGCCCCTTTTCGCCCTTGTCCCAAAACTGCCTTCTCAGCGGCACATACCTGCTGCCTATGAGCAGCTTGGCGCCGGTTCCTCGGTACAGCTCCTCATACGCCGACTCCTGAGCAGGGGCATTATAATTCACCACACAGTCCCCGGGATAACGATGTGTCCCCATATCGTCCATCACTATGACATAGGCCCTTCGGCCCAATGCCTGCAGGTAGGAATCCGTCACATGATAGCTGTCCACCAGCACCGCCGGCCTTCCTGCACCCCCAGAGCCCCGGCCCGCGGCTCCTACGGACAGCGTCTCTTTTGAGCCCGTGGTCCGGGCAGCACTGAACTTCCCCAGCCGCTCCTCCCACCATGGAAGCTCCGATTCCATATCCCGATAGTCCGTGCCCAGCACATGACTCCGAAAGCCATTGTCCGCAGCCAGCGCCCCTGACTCTTCATCCGCGCACACAAAGCGGATCTCCTCCGTCCCGCCCTGCAGCCGCGCCAGCTCCCCTGCAATGGCCATGCACCGCATCATATGCCCCGCCCCTATCCGTGCGTTCCCGTCACAGCGAATCCAAACCATCTTTCTATCCCTTTTCCAAAGCCCTCATCGATTCCCGAAGTCAACCAGCTCCCAGCTCATAGGCGTCCCCGCCTTTACGTCCGCCGCGGCCCGCTTGCCCAGCACCTCCTCATAGTGCTTGGTGTGGAGTCCGTTGGCCGGCCTCACGCTCCTTAAGTTCTCCGGCGTGAAAATCTCCCCTGCCCTCATGTCCTGAGCCACAAAGAGAGATCTGGAATGTTCCCGCTCCCTGGCCTGTCCGGGAGTCAGGTCATAGGTTACTCTGCCCAGAGCCTTTTCTACTACTCTAATATCATCAACCATCCTCTTGAATTCCTCCGGCTCCATGGAAAAGGCTGAGTCCGGCCCTCCGTCCGACCGCTTCAAAGTAAGATGCTTTTCCACCATGCAAGCGCCCAGCGCCACTGCGCCCACTGCCACCGCGCCGCCCATGGTATGATCGGACAGACCTGTCACGCAGTCAAAGGTCTCCCCCATGGAGGGAATGGTCCTCAGATTCACGTCCCCATAAGGCGTGGGATAGGCCGAGGTGCACTTCAGAAGAATCACATCCTCGTTTCCCGCCTCCCTGCAGGTGCGGACCGCCAGATCGATATCCGCCAGTCCGGCAACTCCCGTAGCCAAGATGACGGGCTTCCCCAGCCCGGCAATCTTTCTGATCAAAGGAATGTCCGTTATCTCAAAGGAAGCCACCTTATATGCCGGCACGCCCAGCTCTTCCAGAAAATCCACGCTGGTAAAGTCAAAAGGGGACGAGAAGAATTCCAGTCCCAGATTCCGGGCCGTCTCCTTCAGCTTCCCCTGCCATTCCCATGGAGTATATGCTGTCTCATAAAGCTTATGCAGCGTGATCCCGTCCCACAGCGTCCCCTGAGTGATCTGAAAGCAGGGGGCGTCACAGTCCAGCGTGATGGTATCCGCCTTGTAGGTCTGGATCTTTACCGCATCCGCTCCCGCTTCCTTGGCCGCATGTATGATCTCCACTGCCCGCCCGTAATCCATGTTGTGGTTTGCGGACATCTCTGCCACGATGAATGTGGGCGCCTTTTCCCCCACCGCGCGCCCGCCTATCTTGATCTCTCTGTTCATTCTGCCTCCTTCCACAGACATTCCGTTAGCCGCATCCACCTACCCGAATGTAATTTTTTGGTATTTTTTTGTTCCCCTGATCTCCAGCCAGCGCTTCGCCGTCATGCGCATAAAGGTCACGTCATACCAGACCCCCTCCTTGCACACATGGTTCTTCCTCTCCTCCACAATCTCGCAGCCGCAGAGCCTATGGAGCTGGATCACACCCTTGTTCAGACTGAACACATCACTGTAAACCGCCGTCTTTCCCCTCTCGTCCAGCCCATGGTCATACATGCTCATCTCCAGAGAAAGGGCCGTCCCCATACTGCGCAGCCGCTTCTCCCCCACATAATAGGCCCAGCCCAGATTGCCCTCCGGATCATTCAGGCCCGTGAGGTTGATCACTCCCGCAGGCTGTCCGTCAACCTGAATCAGCCAGTACTTCACATCCGTATTCCTCCTTACGGATGCCAGCCACTCCCTCTGCTTTTCCATGGTCAGTCTGGGGTTGGTATTCATGTATCTGGTGATCTCCGGAGCCATGCGCCATGCCATGATGTTCTCCAGATCGCTCTCCCTTATGTCCCGCAGCGTTACGCCCATATATCCTCCTCACTCTCTGCTCCAGCGGCCGGCCCTCTCCGAAGTCTCGTTTAAAGCCCGCATTTCTCCAGCAGCTCCCTCACTCCAGTCAGGTCTACCGCTTCCTCCAGCGGAATGGATAATCCCAGCTTCTCCTCCAGCTCACCGATGATCATCACATGGGCCAGAGAGTCCCACTCCTCCACCTCCGCGATCATGGTGTCCTCCGTTATGGTGCCGGAGGGAACCTCCAGAGCGGCCTCAATCAAAGCGATAATCTTTTCCTTCATCCCAAACCTCCCAGTCCTGCGGCGCATATCGTCCCTTGCCGCCTTTACGTCTCGTCCTCCATCCTTACATAATACATTCTGAAGGGACTCTTGGCAAGCTCAAGTTCGTATACCCTCCGGCCCCACTGTCCGGAAGGCTCCGTCCCCTGCCGCCCGCTGTTCCCGCTCTGCCCCTGCTGCTCCGGCTCCCTCAGGCCGTCCTCCTCATGGATCCGCCTATAGCCCAGACTCTCATAGAGCCCTTCCACAGGCTTATTTTTCGCCGTGGGAATATAGAGCCCCCTGAGGCTTTGGTATCCCCGCTCCCTCAGATCCCTCTCAATGTCCTCCGCAAGGGCGTATTCAATATTCTTCCCCATAATGCGGCAGCTCATGACAAAGTCCGTCAGCACCGGCACGGTTCTGCCGCAGTCAGCCACCGCCGCCGCAGTCACGCCGCAGTCCCCGAACCGATCCGACACGCTGTACAGATAGACCCTCTTGTCCGCGTCCGACAAAAGCTCCGCAAGCTGCCCGGATGTATATCTATTGGTGGTTAAATTGAACTGGTTCGTCTTGTTCATCAGCTGCGTCAGGCGTTCCAAATGCCTTTCCGGCCTCACACGCACGGCCTTGATCTCAAGCTGCCTCAGATACTCCTCAAAGCCTCCCGCCGATACCTCCAGCTGTTTTCTGGCAGCATTGGCCGTATACTGCTCCGTTCTCTCTCTATCCTCTCTGGTCACCACGGGCTTTGCGAAATACCGTCTATAAATAGCCGCCATGGCAGAGGCAAGCTCCTCCTTCCTCTCCGGGAAGTCCGGAACCTCCACCTGCGGCAGCAGCTCCTTCACCAGCTGTCTCTCCTGAGGAGAATCGTCCCAGAACACGAAAGAATCCAGACCCAGATTCAGCTCCTGAGCAATCTCCCTGATGTTCTCGTGCTTAGGCCTCCAGTTGATGCGCCTTGCGGCAAATGCCCAAGGCCGCAGAACCATATGAGGATGCCCGGCGATGATCTCCAGCGCATCCTCCTCGTTGTTTTTGGACACGATCCCCAGCACCACTCCCTGCTTCTGCATCTGCAGCAGAACCCTTTGGAGATCCTTGTAAGCCAGACCGCCGTGCTCCTCGGAAAGCTCCAGAGGAGTATGGTCGCTTTCCCCTGCCAGGCCTCCCCACAGAGTATTGTCCAGATCCAGCAGCAGCACTTTTTTGGGAACCTGCCCCTCCAGCCTCACCTGCTCCATAATCAGCCCGCACAGTCTCTTCTGAGCCTCGTTGCCCAGCAGAATTTTCCCCATATACCACATCTTTGTCGAGAAAGCATTCTCCCCGCCCATCTCCTCCACCATATGATGATAGGCAAGCAATCTCACGTTTCCATGGGCGTCCCTCAGCCCCTCCAGCCTCTTCTGCCACAGCTGTTCCAGCGCCGCCTTCCGCCCTGCGTCGGCTGTCACCGAAAGCTCCGGCCCCCAGAGATAGGCGTCGGAGACATAGTAGATTCCCTCCGGCCTCAAAGCGCTCTCCAGCTCCCGGAACCATCCGTGGATCTTCTCCTCTGCCGCCTCAGGCTCCAGATCATGTCCCAGCACTTCCATCAGATCCATCACCAAAAAGGTAATGTCCGGTCTGAAGGCATGGTAGGAGGAGGCAGGATTTATCATGGCCCCCAGCTCATTGCCGTATCCCTCTCCCCCGCAGACCTGCACCTGCTTCTGCAGCAGCCGTATGACGAAATCCATATTCACATTCGACAAAAGGGCAATCCTCGTCCCCGCCATGCCTCGCTCCTCCATATCTTAGACCCCCTCCGGAGGCCTACCGTGCCAGTCTCCTATACTTGATCTCCGCAATCTCCCAATCCGTCAGGGTATCTATATCCTGTACCTCCGTCTCCGGAACTACCAGCGGCAGTATGTTCCCCAGCATCAGCTTCCTGTTCCTCCGAAAAGCCTCCGTCCTGAACACATAGAACTGGCCCACGTCATGATAATGGGGCTCCAGATCCTGCGAACGGCTGTCCAGAAATTCAGGATGGCCGAATACCAGCCTTCCGTCCCGCACCAGCATGGCCCGCTGGGGCGGATAAGAAAAACGAACCACGGGAATCAGCGTGTCCGCATCGCTGCACAGAAGCTGCTCCACCGCATCCGCCAGCTTCCGGGCCGTGACAAAGGGCGCAGTGGGGTAGATACAGCACCCCAGCTCAAAGCTCTGGCCCCGCTTCTCATATTCCTCCAACACCTCCAGCAGCACGTCATTGGTGGTAGCAAAATCGCCGGAGGTGTTCTCGCTGCGCAAAAAAGGAACCTCCGCGCCGTAGCGTCTGGCCGTATCCGCAATCTCCTCATCCTCCGTAGACACCATCACCTTATGGAACACCCCCGCCTGAAGCGCCGCCTCAATGGAATATGCCAGAATAGGCTTTCCGCAGAATTCCTTTATATTCTTCCGGGGAATCCGCTTGCTGCCTCCTCTGGCCGTAATGATCGCCACACTGTTCATAGCCGTACCTCCTCTCACACTGCGCCAGTCGACGCTCTGAGCCCTTGCCTCAAAACTGTCCTGCTTCCGCATCAACATATGGCCCGCATATCACATTTCCAGCTTTTCATACCGCCTGCATTCTCACTGCCTATTCCCTACTTCCTCAGCCGCCTCACAAGGAGCTTCAGCCTATAGTACAGATAAAACCTTAAGTCCGACTTCTGCTGCATGGCGATCAGCGCCTGCTCCTCCTGCCCGGTGTATTCCCTATAATAAGCATTCTTCTGGAAATCCGGAAATTTCTCCGCCATTCCCTGCCGCAGCTTTCTCACAAAGGAAAGCCTCGGCCTCTTTATTCCCTGCATATAGGAAAACAAGGTGATTACATAATACAGCTCCGTGAACCTATATTCCAGTTCCCTGCCGTACTCCTCCGAAAGCCCCCTCTCCGTGCATTCTTCATAGAGTCTTATGGCTGCCCGCATACGATCCAGACATTTCTCCTCCGTGATATGATGCACCGTGGAGGATTGATGCTGATAGTAGAAATACAAAGGTTCCTCCACCCTCTCGAAGCGGCTAAAATATGCGGACCACACGGAGCCCGCACAATTGTCCTCGTAAAACATCCCCTCAGGAAACCCCAGACTGTTTTCCCGCAGCACGCTGGCCTTGTATATCTTCAGAACCATACTTCCGGGCCGCATAAAAAGGCTTCTGTGCCGTTCCTTGTCCAGCTCTCCCGTCTGTCCTTCGGAATTGTTCCGGACCACCTTCCCCACCCTGAAGCACTGCTCTTTCACCAGACTGTAATCACATCCCACCATATCCGCCCCGGTCTCCTGAGCTCTGGCCAGCAGCTTCTCATAATACTCCGGCGTCACCCAGTCGTCGCTGTCTATGAAGCCGATCCAATCTCCCTTGGCCTCCCTGAGGCCTCTGTTCTTGGCGCCGCCCTGCCGCTTGTTGACGGCATAAGAAAACACCCGCACCTTTTCCGGAAATCTTTCCTCGTACTCTTGCAGAACCTTCAGAGAATCATCCGTGGATGCATCGTCTACCGCAATGATCTCATAGTCGTCAATGGTCTGATTCACCAGAGAATCCATGCAGAATTTCAGTTTTCCCTCCCCCGCCATATTATAGACGGGAACTATCACGCTCAACCGCATTCCGCCCTCCCATATGCCCCAATGGCTTCCTGACACATTCCTCTCTCCAGCCCGCGGCGCCTTCTAATCGCACCGCACTGCCTTCCCGTCCTCCACCCGGTACACCACATCGCACTTTTCTATGGTCCGAAGCCGATGGGCTATGATCACCAATGTCTTCCTTCCCTGAAGGCCGTTGATAGACTCCATGATGGCGCTCTCCGTGTCATTGTCAAGGGCCGAGGTAGCCTCGTCCAAAATCAATACCTCCGGATCATAATACAAGGCTCTGGCGATCCCGATGCGCTGCCGCTGGCCTCCCGACAGCCGGATCCCGCGCTCTCCGATGCCCGTTTCCAGCCCCTCCGGCAGAGACCGCACGAACTCGTCCAGCTTCGCCTCCTTTAAGACCTCCCACACCCTGTCCTCGTCGATGTTCTCATCATGAACTCCAAAAGCCACGTTCCTGCGGATGGTATCGTCCAGCATAAATATCATCTGGGGAATATAGCCTATATTTTTCAGCCAGCTGCGATAATGAGCTTTCACCTCTATCCCGTCCGCCAGAATCCTGCCTTCCCTTACCTCTAAAAGTCCCAGCAGAATGTCCACTATGGTACTCTTTCCCGCACCGGAAGTCCCCATGATGCCCACAGAGGCGCCGATGGGCACCGTAAGCTGGGCATGGTCGAATATGAGCTTGTCCGTATTGGGATAAGCGTATACAATATCCCTCAGCTCTATGGATTCCCTCAGGGGCAGCTTCTCTTCCCCCTCCGCCGCAAAGGACATGTCCACGCTGCTGTCCTTGATCTCGTCCTGCAGGTTATCGCTGACCCCCATGAAAAACGGCTCGAAATAAGCGATGGAATTGATCTGGTTGTTGATGCGGTTCACCGCGGGCAGCAGCACGAAGGCGGCTGCGGCCAGAGTGGCCAGCACCTCCAGCATGTTATCCGTGGCGGTTCCCATAACCGTCAGCGCGATCATATACCCCATCATCACGGCGATACAGACCGTCTCGATCAGAAGCTTGGGCACATTGTTGTATAAGCTGTAGCGCTGCACCGCGTTCACATAGCCCCTGCCGCACTTGCGGTACTCGTCCACGAAATACTGCTCCTTGCAGGCGATCTTGATGGCCTTGATTCCCTGCACGGTCTGGGATATCCATTTGAATAGTCCGCTGTAATAATCCTGATTGTCCTTCCCCGCCTTGTACATGACGGGCTTGAGCACCCCCTTGATCACGGTCATCAGCGCCAAGAGCGACACCGCCAGCAGCACCGTCATGACCCCGTTGGTCATCAGGCAGTACCCCACCACGAACAAGGACATAACCCCGTCCGACAGCAGCTGCAGCAGCGCCAGAATCAGTGCGTACATATTGTTTACGTCCGAAGTGATGCTCCTCTGAACCACCGCGGTATCCGCATTCAGGTAGAATTCATACCCTCTGCGAAGATAATTCCGCATCATCCGCTCAGAGGTGGCGAACTGATTGGTGTAGACGAAGGCAAAGGTGAGCTTCTGCTGTATGAACAAAAAGGCGTTCTTGGCCGCAAAAACCGCCACCAGAAGGGCCATCACCGTAATGGAAAAACTCTTGAAGTCCCTGCACCCCAGAAAATCATAAAAGCCCCTTGCCAGAGCGCTCTTTTCCAGCACCTGAGGATCGATGACCACATTCACCGACTGCACCAGCATTCCCACCCCGGCAGTCTGCAGAAAGGCTCCGATGATCATCAGCACCATCAGGCCTGCCATAGCCCTTTTTTGTTTCCTATCCAGTAAAACACGCAGCTTCTTGATTATCTGTACCACCTGCCGCCTCCCTTTCGCCTCCTTGGGCCGACTCCGCCCTATCCCATGCCGGCCCTCGGCACTGCCGAGGGCCTTGTCTGCTTATATCTGCTCGTTCTGTCTATGGATCTGAGGATCCTCGTAGGCATCCATGAAATCCTCCCCCAGCCGCACTACCTGATCCGCAAACCGGATAGCCTTGATCTCCGTCAGCACCGCCACCGCCTTCTTGAAGCGCAGGCCGGGAAAGAAATTCAGCATCTCCATAGGCACCGTGGCGTCAAACTGGGGATACTCCGCAAATAGACTGCGGTAGTCCAGCTCATCTCTGGGATGGGGTTTTATAAATATGGTTCCCTCGGGTTCAAACATCCTTATGATATCCCGGAAGATCCGCTCCCGCACTTCAAGAGTACACAGCGGATCCGTGAGGATCAATATCTTGTCCCCCACCTCTCCGCTCTCCTGAATCTGCCGCTCCAGACCCGCCTTGTCCCGGATGAAGGCCTGCAGGATCAGATCCTTGTCCCCCTCCTCCAGCTCATCCACCAGCTCTTGTCTGGACTGCTCAATGTATCTGGGACAAGGATAGCGGATGGCGGAGATATCGTTCACCTCCATGTCCAGACAGTATTTCCCGTATCCGTTCTGCACAAATATCAGATTCAGATACATGGAGAGAAACGCCTTCAGCTTAAAATGCCCCCTATTGTCGTATCTGGCCGCGTCGAAATTCTTCAGGCAGTTCAGCCCGTCCTCCAGAGCATGGTAATAAATCCGGTTCTGATTCAGATAATAGCCTATGGGATCCGAGTCGCAGTACACATACACATCCCCATACTCCCTAAAATCCACCGGCACAAAAGGCTCCTGCAGCCGCCCATACTCCTTGGTGAAGCGGATACGGCAATACAATTTCCCAAAAAACCCGCCCCGGCCCTTCCGCCATCCGGCCAGCTCCGGAAAGAAATCCTCCCGCTTCTCGTCAAACTCCATCACCCTGCCAAACAGCCCCGTGCTTTCTACCCGGCTTCCCAGCTCCTCAAAGTCATTGGACATCCGGGACAGCACCAAATCCGCTTTTCCCGCGGCTGTCCCCTGCTCCCTCCTGCGCTTCAGCTCCTTCAGAAAGGTGACATATACATGATAATAGGTATGGCATATATAGATTCTTTTTCCCTCAAGAGCTTTCCTCCTCTTTTTCGCCTTCATGAACCCTACTCCCTTCCTATCATGCCGCCCCTCGCCACAAGCCTCTGTCGCCGCGAAAGCGGCGTTTTCTCCGGGCTTTTTCGGCGCAAATCAGCCCTGTCTATCTGGGCCCTTGGCACCGCCTCCGAAAGCTGCCTTTACGCCTTCCTTGTGCCTTTTTATTTCCGTTTTTCCATATTGTACCCCAAGAAATGCCATTATGCAATAATTTACTTGAGGCGCAGGAGGAAATATGGTACATTTATATCACTGTCAACTGGGTATCCGATCACAGAAAGGAAACTTTATTGCATATGAAAACGACTCTGCGAAACCGCAGACTGATAGGATTTTTCATCGCCGCCGTCCTTGGGATCCTCGGGGCTTTTCTCCTTTTTTGGCTATTGGCCGTCCCCCCCAGACAGAGGGATGATTTTAAAAAAATATCTTCTACGGAATTCGACACCGTATTTCTGTCTATGTACCCCACGGATCCCTATCATGAGGAGGATTTCGCCCATTATAGGGCCATGACTCTGTTCAAGGCCTCCTACTGCATTCCCAGTCCTTCCGTGCTGAACAAGTACATGAAAAAAATCGCCCGGTGCGGCAACACCGTCACCACGGCCTATCTGGGCATACGCCCCGACCTGATCTCTCCCGAAGAGTTAGAGCAGATAACCTCCCTTTACCCCTCTGTAGTCTTTGAGGTCATTCTCGCATACCCCTCCGCGGAGTATTGGCAGCAGCTATCCTCCGAGGAGTACGAAGAGCTGCTTTCAGCCTACTGCGCCTATCTGACCGCCGCCCCCCATATGGCAGGCGTGAACTGCTATTTCTACGGCGCGGAGGAATGGCTCATCGCAAACCCTTCCAACTACGAAAATCCGTGGCAGCTCAACGAGGCCTTGTCCCTTACCGTCATGCTCCACAGCGACTCTGCCCATGCATATCTGGTGACAGAGCAAAACGCCCAGACGGCTGCAAGAGAGCTGTCGGCGCTGACCCTGCGGCTGCGGACCGCCCCTTTTGACTATCCGGATCTTTCCGGGTATCATCTGGTCTTCTTCGGGGACAGCGTCATCGGCAACTATACGGACTCCGCCTCCATTCCGGGGGTAGCCGCCGGCCTCACGGGGGCCGCCGTCTACAACTGCGGCTATGGCGGCAATTCCGCTGCCATGGGCGAAAAGTGTATCATCTCCCTGCCCGGCATTGTGGAAGCCTTCTTCCAAGGGGATCTGTCCCTCCTGCCCCCGGACACTCAGGTCTATCAGGGGGTCCGGACCTATCTGGACAATCCGCCCAAAGAGGGCTCCGTCCCCTGCTTCATCATCAACTATGGTCTCAATGACTATTTTTCCGGCTATCCTCTGGCGTCCTCGGATCCTTATGCCATAGACACCTACTGCGGCGCCATCCGGACTGCAGTACAGTCCATCCGCTCCCATGCCTCACCGGACGCCCAGATCATCCTATGCTCCCCCACCTTCTCCTCCCTCTTTCAGGACGGAACCCAGCTGCACAGCAGCGTGGGCGGGCAGCTTTCGGATTATGCCGATGCGGTCAAATCTCTGGCCCGGGAGCTGAACACGGATTTGCTGGACAATTACTATGATCTCGGCATCACCCATGACAATCAGGGCGAATATCTGGAGGATCAAGTACATCCCAACGCAAGGTGCCGGTTCCGGATCGGCTGCCGAATCATCGATCTGGTTCGCTGAACCGCTGATAGAGCACCATCCCTCCGGCCTCCCCTACCTTCTCGAATCCCGCCTGCGCGCACAGCGCATCGATCTCTCCTGCCGCTGCCGTAAACAAGTAGCGGCTCTTTAATTCATCGAAGTTCTCCTTCACGTACTCCGGCTCGCAGCAGCTGATGCCGAAGGCCTCCGGCAGGGCATACAGCAGCTGCCAGTCCACAATTGTTGCGACTCCGTCCACCTTATCCTGAAAGACCCAAATAACAACGTTCTCATAGCTAGGCGACTCCTCTTCCAATGACAGCCGCTCACCCAGAAGCTCCTGCCACCGCTCCACATCGGCCTTTCTCTCCTCCTGCACAAAAGGCACCTGATAGTCGTAGGGGTTCACCGCCATATAGGAATAGAGATACGCGAAGGCAACGCCCACCAGCACCGCTTTCTTGTAAAATCTGGTCTCCATCAGCGAAATCACAAACACAGCAGCCGCCATGAAAGTCAGCAGATGCTTGCTGCCCTCCGTGAGCTTATACATCAAAAGAAGCGCAAAAAACATTGCGACGCAGCTGAATGCAAGATGAGCCTCAATATGAACCAGCACATTCTTCGGGCGCTCCCCCTGCGCGGCTTCCGCCGCCCTCTTCCTATCCCTGCGGATTTTGTATAGGTCTGCGGCACTCTGGCCTGCCAGCACCCCCGTACACACCAGAAACCCTGCAAAGAACGCCCCTGAGGCCAGCCCCGTGCGCAGGCCCTGCAGGGTATGCCCCCAAAAGTCCTTTCCCATGTAATAGAGCTTTCCCGCCGTATACCGGATCCCGCCGAACAGCCCCTGCTCAAAGAACGCTGTCACCCAGTCCGTAAAGAACAGCGGCGCAAAATATTCCGCCCCCAGATAATGCTTGATGCAGGCGTATAGTCCCACCACCGCCCCTATCACCGCCAGAGAGCCCGCCGCCCCCTTCCACCTGCTTCTGCGGAACCAGAACCATGCGGGCAGCAGCATAAAAAGCAGCAGATAGGGCCGCATCAGCGTCATAACGCCGGACATCAGAAAGAGCAGTACAAGCTTATAGGCCTTCTCCCGCCGCAGGTAGTTCACGGCCAGCCCATAGAAGACAATCAGCATGCTGAAGCAGATGATCTCCGGCATCACCGATAGCATATACCGCACGAAAGGCCTATACAGACAAAAAAGCAGGGACAGAATCCCTGTCTGCTTCCATGTAGGCCGCACCAGCCAGACAAACAGAATACAGCACAGAGTCATCAGCGCAATGTTGCAGAGCATAGGCGACATCAGATTCCACCCGAACACAAGCCCCCAGAGAATCCATGGAAACACCAGTACGGGGCTCCAGGCCGCAAAGGAAAGCTTCAGGGCGTGGCTCTCATTGAACCCGAAATACCCTTGGGGATACCCATAGTTTACGATGCCTTCCACCTGCTTATAATAGAACAGTTCATCGTTCCATTCGGAGCAGGGCGGATAGACCTCCCCCAGACTCCTCCCCTGTACCCCGCAGTATACCAGACAGCACACCAGAGGAAGAATCCCCAGAAGCAGCGACTTTATGAGGGTGACATACCTCCGCTCCATGGCATATCCTGCCTGAACTCTCCACCATTCGCAAAATTTCTTCATAAAAGCTCCCTTTCCCTATTCCTCCTCCAGATTGATCTTTTCCCGGATCACATACTGAGGCGAATTGTTCAGGCTGATATAGATGCGTCCGATATATTCTCCGATAAGTCCCAGCATCAGCATGATCATGCCGCCGAAAAACACCAATGCGGACATCAGCGAGCTGAAGCCCATGGGCACGTCAGGATTCAGCACACGCTTCACTATGGTATATATACCGTACAAGAAGCCGATGACTGCACTGCCTCCCCCCAGAGCGGTGGCGATCCGCAACGGCTTCACCGAAAATGCCGTAAAGCCGTTGAACCATAGCCCCACCAGCTTCTTCAGATTATAGCCGGAGACCCCCGTCTCCCTCTCCCGATGATTCACGGTCACATTGGCGATATTCTTGGTGGCCCGCAGCACCAGACCGATGACATAGGGATAAGAATTCTCATACCGCACCATGTCCTCCACCACGAAACGCTTCACGGCGAAATAGCTGGAAACATACAGCTGCGCCGGCTTCCCCAGCATCATCCGGGTCATGCGCTCATTGAGCTTGCTGCCCAGATTCCGGAATGTGGAGTGCTGCTTATGGTCATACTTGGCATACACTGCGTCAAAGCCTTCCTCCAGCTTGTCCAGCAGCCTGTCCACCTCGTCCGCAGGCGTCTGCCCGTCATCGTCCAGACACACCACGTAATCCCCGTCGGAATGCCTAAGCCCTGCCATCAGCGCAGAATGCTGCCCGAAATTTTTGGCGAAGTCTATGCCCTTGATATTCCTATCCTCCTGACAGAGCCTGCGGATCACCCCGAAGGTGCCGTCCGGCGAAGAATCGTTGACCAGAAATACATCATATTCATACTTGTCCATCTGCCCCATCTTTTCCCTGATCTCCGCCACCACATGGGGAAGGGACTGCTCCGAACGGTAGCAGGGGATCACGAAGCTGACCTTTTTCCTTTTCCCGCCCCCCATGCCGCCTATGACCTTTTCCTGAAGCTCATTCCTGCCTATCACTTCCATATGCTTCCTCTCATTCTCTGTCTTCCGTCTCCTTCTTGTACACATCAGGTTCCGGCTTTCCTATGCCTGCCCGTGCACATCAGGCTCCGGCTTTCCTATGCCTGCCCGTGCACATCAGGTTTCGGCTTTCCTACGCTGCCCGTCCCCCCTAGCGCCTCCGGCATTCTCCGGCAGGGGCAATGGCCGCCATCCATATGATATCACAATATTTCCCGTTTAGAAACACATCATCCTTAAGACATGCCTCCTTCACGAACCCTGCCTTCTCATAGCTGCGAACCGCCCTGTCATTTCCCGCCAGAGCACGCAAGTACACCCTATGCAGCTTTTCCTCCTGAAAGCAGTACCGCAGCATCAGCTTCGCCGCCCCAGTGCCTATCCCTCTGCCTCTGGCTTCCGCCTCCCCTATGAAGATACCGTACTCCGCCTTATTGTGCTCCCGGTCTATATCCCTGATATACACGCTTCCTACGGCTCTGCCCGATGCAATCTCGCAGATCATCAGCTGCACAGCCTTTTTGGTATCTATCATGGTTCTGATCCAGTTCTCATGCCCTTCTCTGGTAAAGGGCTTCTGGTAGATGAAATTCCTCCTGACGGCCTCGCTGTTGCGCCATCTTATTATCAATTCCGTATCGTCATGGGTCATGGGCCTCAGAAAGATCCCCGCCCCTTCATCCACATATCTGTCCATAACCGCCTTCTCCTCAACCCCCGAATCCGGTTTTTCCTGATTCCTTCTCCCCGTCTATCCTTGTCCGGCAGGCTCCTTCCCTTCGTTTTATGTCCCCGCCCATATGCCATGGCCCGGCGGATCTATCCGCCCCCTAATAATAAGTTGCCCCACTCATAAGCGATGCAAAATAGGCAATTCCGCAGAGCACATGCCACAGATACGCCAACCATTGCAAGGCAAGAAGGGCGAATGCCCATCTTGTGGCACTCTCAGACTCCGAAGCCCGGCACGCCCTGGATTCCCCTTCCCGCACTTCCGCTCCTGAAGCCTCCCTGCGCCCTGCCTTCCTTCTTATCATTCCCACCCTTGCGGCAGTGACCTGAAGCAGCAGCGCCAACGCGCCGAAATGGCAGAAAAAGACGCCGCACATATATCCCCATGAAAAATTGAAATCCCACTTGCGGAAGCCCTTCTCATAAAGGAGAAACGCCTCTGCCAAGCCTGCCAGATACAGCAGCCAGGAAAACCTAAAAAGCGAGTCTCTCTTCCACTCCTTATAGTTCAGAACCAGCACCAAGAGCGGGAACCCCACAGCCAGACAGGCCGCCAGAGGAATGCTGTCACAGTAGGCGGCCCAGACTTCTCCGAGGCAGAAGCCCACGCCCCTTTCCTGCCCCTCTTGGGGCACGAACACCCCACTATACTGATATAGGAGATCCAAAAAGGTAGGGACGAAGCAAAGACCCAGAAGCACTGTGGGAATGAAATTGCGAAAACGGGACCGAAACAGACGGCAGAGCATAAGCAGTCCGGCAGCGCTGACCATCACCAGAGTGAAGCTGGGCTTGGTCATGGTAGCCGCCAGCAGAAATATGGAAAAAAATACATAGTCACTTATGGCCGGGCCCTGACCTCCCGCTGACTCCAAGGCTTGCGCCGACTGCGCGCCCTTCGCCTTTCCGGCTTCCGAAAGGGCGCGCCGGCTCCGAGGCCCCCTTTCATAAATAGGCAGCAGCTTTGCAAACCACAGAAAGGCAAGAATGGTAAAAGGTCTGGCCGCCATATAAGTAGCATTGTGAAACGGGTTCGCAGAAAACACCCCCACATACCTGAATCGAATGCCCGGAAGATAATGTCCTTTGGGGGGATAGAGCATAGAGATAAAAAATAGGGACACGGCGGCCAGACTTATGAGAATCCCGGCCAGCCAGCTCAAACTGCGGCCCCCCGCCATAGCCCCTCTGCCTTTGCCCTCCCTCTCTTGTAGCTGTCTTTCCCGGCCAAGGGCATTTTCCAGCTTTTCCAGAGCAATATGATTGAAGGCAAGCTTTGTCAGCACCATCCCCAGACTGTTCAGCAGCATGGTGGCCAAAGCCACAGACAGCTCCGGCCCCATAAAGAGATGAAGCAGTGCGGCAAACTTAAAAAACACAGGGTATGGAAAGCTGTATTTGCTCTCCAGCCCCTGCATTTCCAGAATATACGCCTCCATATCCGAAGGATACCATTGGGAATTTCCCAGTGTCTGGCGGTAGAACAGCAGGAAGGTGACCGCCGATGCTGCCCCCAGCAGCACGGCGAACACCGCCCAGTCGATTATGCGGTTCCTCTTCGTTTCCGTCCGAGCCTTTTTTTCACTCCCCATATCACGTCCCCCATGCCGCCTTGTCTCCCCCAAAGCCGTCTCTTGCTTTGCTGCTCATCGGACATGCATCTGTCTAAATCCCTTCTCCCCCTCAGGGCCGCCTCTTGCTTTGCTGCCCATCGGACATGCATCCGCCCTGAGGGATATCGTCGCCCTGCCCTCTGGTTCTGCCAAGCTTACGCTCTATAATAGGCCACCACCTTCTTTACGGCCCTGATCACATCCTCCACATCCTCATCCGACAAGCCGTAATAGAGCGGAATGCTCATGATTTCCTCATAAAGCTTCTCTGCATTGGGGCAGAGCCCCCTCTCGTAGCCCAGCTTTTCATAATAAGAATGCCAATAAACCGGCAGATAATGTACCTGAGGGCAAGTGTTCTCCGCATACATCGCGTCAAAGAACTGCCTCCTGTCACATTTAAGTCTATCCGGATTCAGTCTCAATATATACAAATGTCTGGTGGTATCGGACTCCGGGATCTCCTTCTGCACCACAAGCTCCGGCATCTGCGAAAACGCTCTGTCATACCGCTCCACAATCTCTTTTCGCCTTGCGGCAAACTTAGGCAGCTTGTGCAGCTGGCTCAGCAGAAGCGCCGCCTGAAAGTCCGTCATGCGGTAATTATAGCCCAGCTCCACCTGCTCATTGTACCATTTGGCGTCCGTAGGATGCGCCATCTCATCCATACTCCGGGTGATACCGTGGGTGCGCACCCGCAGCAGGCGGCGGTACAGCGCCTCATCGTTGGTGGTTATAGCTCCGCCCTCTCCTCCCGTTACCGTCTTCACGGGATGGAAGCTGAAGCAGGTCATGTCCGCAATGCTCCCGATGGGCTGCCCTTTGTACTTTGTACCGATGGCATGGGCAGCGTCCTCAATCATGACCAGCCCATGCTCCCTGCAGATCTCCCTGAGCGCGTCATGCTCCACCGCCTGCCCGGTAAAGTCCACCGCCACAATGCCTCTGGTACGCGGTGTGATCAGACGGCGCACAGACTCCGGATCAATATTGTAGGTATCCGGTCTGATATCCGCAAACACAGGCTTTGCCCCGCAGTAAAGCACACAGTTGGCGGAAGCCGCAAAGGTAATAGAGCTGACTATCACCTCATCCCCTTCCCCGAACCCTGCCGCCAGAGCCGCCAGATGCAGGGCCGCCGTGCCGTTGGCCACAACAACCGCGTATTTTGCTCCGGTGACCTGACACAGCTGGGTCTCCAGCGCCTCCACCTTGGGGCCGCAGGTGATCAAGTCCCCCTTCAATGTCTCCACCACAGCCTCTATATCATCCTGCTCTATGCACTGCCTTCCGTAAAATATACGATCCTCCCTAACGGGAATCCCCCCAAAAATCGCCAGCTGCTCCATGGACATCCATCTCCCTTCCCTAAAAGGTACGTCCAGACTCTGCCAAACCATGCACTTCGCACCCTTTTAATATCTCCAAATATTGCCCGATCCATAAATATAGTATCGTAGTATTATAGCATAGAAACACCCTCATTGCAAGAATCTGCTTTGAGCAATCTTCCGACTTTTCCTATAACTTCACATCAATTGTGGAACACATTCCTGCGTTTGTGATGACCTTTTTGCATTCACTGTAGATTTTTAGACTTTAAGATGTCATAATAAAAAAGGTAAAAATATTCAATGCTTGATTATGAGGTCTCGGAATCGGGCAGGAATCTTCCACCCGAAAAGAGAAAGAAGATTATGTTAGTCAGAGCGTTGCTCGCCCCCTCGCCAGTTCTTGCTCTAGATGAGCCGCTGAACCATCTCGATGCGGACAGCATGCAAGTAGCGGTTGGGGTTTTCAGAAGCAAGGTTTCAAAAAAGGTAGAAAATACTGGAATATATAACCTTACAACTGAACACCGACCGCCCTATCGGAAAGCTTGTTTCAGCTTGCATTTCGGATAAAGCGGTCTTTGTTAGTAAAAAGTATTAAAATGAGAGGGCAAGATAGGCAGGCTCTGCCAGTGATACCTCGGCTTATGTGGACTATTAGGCCGTTCAAATAATCCCTTTCTTTTTCAAGTAACTGTAGGAATCTCCTGCGCTGTATATCCTGCGCTCCACAATTTTATCAATATGTCTGTCCTTACATTTTCCAGCTGCTTTGAACAATGCATCCACCACAGCCCCGGCTGCCATCCCGGCAGCTATCCCTATGGGTTTTGCCACCGGAGCCAATGGCGGCACCGTGGCAACAGCCATTGTCACAGATACATCAACCGCTCCTATAACTGCGGACGAGGCAGCAGTCTTGCTTGTATCACATGCCACATGAACCACGGCCTCATCCAAATCTTGTCTCCTTTTTACCACATCCTTACCGTTTCTGACAATACTGGTCACCCCGCCGGCAATCGCTCCGCCTTTTGCCATACTGCCTGCATGATGGCCTACCAGATCAAGATGCTTTAACGGATTGGCACCATTCGCCTGACAAGCGATCAGCTCCGTTGTCTTTGAGGAAATCCCACTGTCCTGAACTCTGGTTGACGTTTTTGCCTTCCCCTTTTCCAAAGAACGGTTAACGGCATCGGCCGTCTCCCTTGTGCCCACCACATTCGTTCTGGAATACTGGCCTTCCCGGATTCTATTAACCGTCTCCCGCACACCGGAATTGCTTAAGGTGTCCTTACACTGAAATCTTTTTACGATATGTCCGCCCTGCTTAACCACAAGGTCGTCTCGAACGGCAGTGGAGGATTTCGTCAGATATCCCCTCCTTCCGGCCAGAATATTTCTCACATCCGCATTATAGCGGTCTTTATAATAGATCTCCAGAACATGCCCTTTCAGATTTTTACAATGTCCGGCTCTCTGAAGCGCCCTCCGTGCAATCGAACTCTGATAGGTACTATTTATCAATCCGATTCCGTATACTGCCCTATTTGTTTCGCTCATAGCGTCTCCCTCCTACCTCGCCAATTCCTTTAACCGTTCCATTCTGCGTTTCGTCCAGAATGAAACATTTTTATTTCCCAAAATCCTTCCTTCTCTGCGCCTCTCTATCATATTCTGGTAAGATCCTAGCATTTCCCTGCATTCCCTGCGGTACACGCATTTCCTGCCGGGATGAAAACCGGAGGGCTTGCTTAAAAGAAGCTGGTCCGTCTTCTTATAAAGAACAGCCGTTGGATAGAATTCTGCCAATTTGTTGCCTAAGAGTTTAAAAGATTTCAAATTCATAATGCCACCTCCATATCCGTGAAAGTTACTATAGTGTCTGTTTCTTCATCATCCGTTCTGCCAATCGCACTCCGAAAGCACAACATCCAGAGCCTCCTGAAACTCAGCCCTATTTTTTGAAGATAAGAGCCCTATATATTGATCCAGCTCTTTTTTCAATTTTGCGGCAGCAAGGCACAAAACCTTGATATCGTCCAGCATGCCCACAAAAGGAAGTCCATCCGGAATCAGGTCGATGGGACAGATCAAATATGTCAGCGCTAGTATAATAGTGCATTTCGTCGCCCTTGAAATATGATATTCTTTCTTATAGGAATCAGCCAGCATGCCACAGAAGAGATTGACATTGATAGCAGCCTTCCCCAGTATTGGTATTTGCGCTATTCTGTTCACGAACTTGCAGCAGCTATTCATGAAGCCATACAATTCAGCTTCATCCAAAATCTGCTGCTCTACCTGCACCATTTCTTCCACCATCAGCCCATGACACAAAATCTCGATTTCCTCGTCCGTTTTGTTTCTGAGAATGTCTTCATACTTTGTTTTCATGATTTTTCTCTTCCTTTCCTTTTAATACATGAAATTCTCCAAGCCCCATGTATCAAAATACAAGTTTTAGTATCGGTTTCTAGGTTACGAGCTTATTATATAACTACCACCGTCAATACCTTGTAAAAATGCTTTTTCCACTTCATGCACTTTCGGGGCTTCCCCCCTTATAAGTCCGTCCAACATGCAAAAATAGGCCGGACAGCAATCTGCTGTACAACCTATTTTTTGAAAAATATTTTTGACGCCAATCACTGCAACTGTCTATCAGTCAGGAGCTTTTCCCATCCCCGCCTCAAATCTCTGCTTGAATCTTTATTTGAAAATATATTTGTAACGACCTAGCGCCTTGGCAAAATTTTCCCTTGATAACCTTAAATTCTTTTTGCGCAAATGGATGGAGGCAAGTCTGAAATAGGCCAAAATAAGCGCCTGATCGTTTTGCCCCAGATACTGCAGTGAACGGCTGATCATTTTCCCCGCTTCTTCCAGCCTTCCCTGCTTTTTATATAATACCCCCATATAGGACAGCAGTCCCGCCAGCATTGTGAAATCTCTTTCATCCTCCTCTATCTGCAGACATAAATCTAACGCCTTCATGCCATATTCTTCAGCAAATCCCCAGCATTTCTTATCTGACAAATAGAACTGACATGCCAGCAAATAACTGTTTAGCAAAAAAAGATATTCCCCCTCCTTATAACCTTTCTCTGCAAAATCAATCAGGTCTTTCAAAAGCTGCTCCACATCCTTGAAGTCCTTCTTATTCAATTTGCAAAAACGAAAACCGCCATATTGTGACACCAGTAAATCCAAACAGTCAAATGCATCGCCATCACAAGCCACTAAATATTCCATAGCTGCTTTATAGCATTTACGTGCCTTGCGGAAATGATGTGCCCACTTATAATGATCGCCCCACAGCTTATAGATCTCGGCCAATGCCCTCTGATCATGGCAATGCTCTATGGCTTGTCTATAATAATGACTTGCCTTAAACGGATGCAGAACGCTTAACAATTTCATAACTTCTATAAACTTTTCATCATATTTCTGCTCCTCGCTTATGGCACAAGCCTTTTGGAGATATTCTTCCGCTTCTTCGGGAGCATTTATAATCAGCAGACGCCCCAGCTTACAGCATACCTCGGCTACAGCCACATTCTGCCCGTCAAGTATCTTTTCAAATATGTCAAGCGCTTTTTCCAACGCCCTTTTACTGGAGCCAAAACTCCCTATGCGTTGCAGTGCCATAGATGCATCCTTCAGATAATATGCAGCTTCAACAGAGCCGTAAGCTCCATCCATTAGTTGTCTTGCAATATAAGAAATATTTCTGGTTACTTCATTCCCATAACCTTCATCATAGTCATTGCCGTTGTATTCCTTAAGGCTGTTCCGAAGAAGAGGCTCCAACCATGCCGTATCAGATGCCGTCTGGCCTTTCACCACTGCTGAAACGATAGGATGTACTGCAATATGGTCTGTTACCTTATCAAGATTGATCCATCCCTTTACTGCCAGCTCATTTACATCATCATAGCTTTCCAAACCGCACCATGTTGCAAAGCACTTCGTATGTACCCCGGAATAAGGAAAAAACGTGAGATTCTTAAGTATGTATCGCTCATTCTCCGGAAGGCCCGATATATCTAATATGCTCCTGATCAGTTCATATGCGCTGTCTTTACGTGTTTCGTTGTTTCTATTTAAAATGATCTTTTCCTTTCCGGCATCCGATAATCCATATTTACGTAATCTTTCCAGCATCCTATCCGGACTGATTCTGCTGGCCTGCATTTGCTTTGCCAAAAGTTCCACTGCCAGCGTATGTTTGTCGACCAGTTCAATGATCGCATCAATAGCCTTCCCTATTTCCCCGCTGACGGGTTTGCCATAATACGCATGAAAAATTCTACGTACACTGAACATATCCGAAATACAATCCAGCTTCATGGTACTGTAACCATAATCGGAACCATTTATCCTTGACGTAATAACAACCCTGCATCCAAGGGACAGCAGTTCCACAAGCCCTTCGTCCTCAAAATCCGTTAAATTATCGATTATAATCAATATATCCTTATCCCCCGCATCAATCAGAGCTTTAAACTTCCTCATCTTTCTTTTGTAATATGCGGGAAAATCTTCATTTTCTTGTCTGGAAAAATGATAGATGGGAAAAAGTTCATCATCACTGAAAACGCTTTCTATATGGTTAATGTATGGCGCATAAATAATGCTCCCATACACTTGCTTATATTTCATTGCGTATTGTTTCGCAAGTTCGCTCTTCCCGATACCGCCCATTCCATAGATACATAATACTGGATTTGAACACAGCCTCTCATGGATTTCTTCCAATTCTTTCTCGCGGCCCACAAAACAACCATTGGGATTCGGTATATGGCTCATGATATATTTTCTTTGCGGATCCGCCAATTTCAGCAATGCTTCTATGGATTCTTCCAGTTCTTTAGAAGACGAATAGCGCTTTTTAATATTTACTGCCAGAGTCTTGTGAAAAAACTCCGTCAGTTTTTCGAATATTGCAGGATTTAAATTCTCAACAAATCGATGATCGGCCTCGTCAAAATTCCACCGAGAAAAACGTCCCCTATCCAAGGATGTAATTTCCCTATGGAATAAACCAGCAAACACGATGGCACCCACTGCATAAAAATCCGTTGCCGGGCAGAGAGATGCCCTTGTCCCATGCTTTTGTTCCGGGGCCGCCCACTTAGGGGAGTACGATACGATACCTTCCCCTTGTTGCAGTTCTGTCATTTTTGCCACACTGTCAAAATCAAACAGCATGACATGTTCGTCCGTTTCAGGTATACGAAATATGTTTGCCGGTTTGATGTCTAAGTGCAATATCCCTTTTTCATGATAGATCCCTATGACCTTTGTGATCGACAAAGCTATGCACAACAGTTCCTCCAACGTTTCCGCAGGTCTTTGGTCAATGCTTGCCCCCGTCATATCTGTGGTAACGATATATTCCGTCCCATACCCGTGGCAATACGCTTCCGCAGGTATGATAGAATTGGTCAGACGGCCATCCCGCCTTAGCTCCTGCTGCAAGTCATAGCTTCTGCGGAATCGTTCTAATCCATGATAAAACCCTTCCGTATTCTCCTCCGGAGTCACATCCAGTTTCTCATTTCTGACACAAGACGGCACCGCCGGGAAGTATTCTTTTATCCTTACCTTGCGCTTATCCTCTTTTATGGCATCATATACGATGCAGCTGGCACCATAACCGCATACGCCCGCTATCCGATAAGTCGCTTGTTCCTTACTGTCGCTGTCCCTTAGGAAAATGGTCTGATCAGCCTGAAACGGCGTCTGCATAAACTACCTCCTTATCATCTTGACATTTTCATAAAATCGCTCCTATGCCAATGATAATAACATAGATAGATACCATATCTGTAAAAATGCTTTTATGTGTTTCTTAAAAGTCAAGCATATTTGTCATAATATCTTTTAATTCTTCCAAGGGCTGGCTGATTTCTAAATACCGATTTTGGAGGTCATGGCTGCAGGCGGCACAGTACATAAAGATCCAATCATACGGATTTCTGGGGTACAGCGGCCAGTATCCACACTCTGACAACATATCATCGGTCTCCTGATAAAACTGCTCCCTATCATCCTCCGAATGATCCTCACCTACATGCATAAAAAAGGAATAGAATTTCAGTAAAATCAGTGCTTTGCGAATGGTGTCGTAGGATGCTTTGCCAAGTTTAATATCGCTTAGCTGTTTCTTTTGCGGGAAATTCATTTTCACAATATCCAGAAAGAAAGAGTTCTTTTTTATTGTAGCTTTGGAGTCTTCTTTTGCAGCTTTGGAGTCTTCTTTTGCAGCTTTGGAGTCTTCTTTTGCAGCTTTGGAGTCTTCTTGAATGACCTCTTTTTCGCGCCCATATATTTTATCAAGCAATTTTGTATTGGATGTAACCCTTGTCATTTTCTTAGCATCTTCAAGTAATTTTATATAATACCGTCCGGCTGTATGATTCTTAATTCCGAAATTATTTCTGTTTACATCCATATAAGCTAAAAAATCGCTCTCATTTTTGAGTTTTAAGATTTCACTGCGCAACACCTGTGTTTTTGTAATTGTCGATGCATTCTCCTTGCCAGAAGGATTGCCTGCATCTATGAGGCGGATCAATTCCTCTGCCTTGCCAAAAGTATAATGGTTATTCATGCAAAACAGATACACAGCTTCCTCCACGTTCCTGCTGTCATAAGGGCGTTCCAGATATACTTTGCCAAAAAACTCTTCCGTTTCTTTCACCGTAAAGTCAAGTGCAAAGCACAATTTGTACATATTTTTGCGAGTACGGCTATCTGAGCACCCTTGTGGACTTCCCTTTTTCTTTTCATCTGAGGACAGCCAGTTGCCAATCGTCTGCTTATGCAGATCCACCCCTCTTTGCCGGCTGTGCTCTTCAATAAATGCATGCAGTTCACTCTCTGGAATCCCGCAAATCTCACCATACTTTTTGTTGATAAATTGTTTCAGGCCTTCGGGAAAACTTATGTAATTCTTTGCCAACTTTATATAGTCATCTCTTTCATTCAGATTGTTCCAATTAAAACCATCAAAGTTTTCTACCGCCTCCATTGTTGCTTCGCCATAATTCTTTTCTGCCTCGTATTCCATATTGCTTCCTCCCTGATGTTTGATAAAAACGCTTTCAGCTTCTCATGCCCTATACAAAACAATAAGTTTCAAGATCACATCCGCCGTCTTTTCTTTTATCTCCTCTGGCGATAGAAGATATTCCATCTCGGCAGACACATCCACCTTCCCAAGCTGCGGATTGTTATACAACGGATCCCTTGCGAAGGCTCCTCTGGTGCGGATCACCACCACCGGCCCCCCAAGAGCTTTATGCACTTCCCCAGACTCTCCGGCAGGGGCGTGGCCGTGCCGTCGAAGCTGTAGCTGGCCTCCGGGAGCATCAAAACGGAGCTATCTTGCTTCCGCAACAGCAAAATTTTCAGATCTCCTATCTTACGTTCATTGTGTTAACGTTTTTCTTGTCCAATCTAACGACCTTTTCGTTGATCCCCTCGGCGCTTACACAGCCCCAGCGCCCCTATAGCCGAAACCGATATGCAGTTCCTTCAACTTTCCCAAGATCGCCTCCGCGCATTCCCCCACGAAGGCATCCGCCTCCCCTTCCGTCAGATAGGGATACTCCCGCTCCAGATTGTCTCGCCCGCCCCTATAAAAGCCTGCGATATCCCCTCTTCGCCTGTCAAAGGCATCCTCCGCAAAAATATCCATATAGGTATTTACGAACCCTTGGGCATTTTCATAGATGCGAAATGCCCTGAAGTCGGGATGCTTCTTGAAATAAAGGAAGTCCAAATCGTACCAGTCCGCCTTCATGGCCCAGAGAAACTTGTGTTTATCCTCCAGCTGCTCCTCCATATGCTTGTCCATACAAGGCAAACAAATACACCGAGCCCATTCCACATCCGTGAGCAGATGGGTCAGATAGCCCAGAAAGAAAGCATACTGTTCCTTGGTATAGCCCTGCCGCAGGGCCGGCGTAAAATATTTATCCACAAAGCCCTCAATCTGTATCCTCTCCCTCCCGTCCGGCCCCTGAACCTGAAAATGGGAAGTCCTCTTATCCGGGAAATACGCCGTCCAGTCCTCGTTTGGCAGCCCGCTGTCCGGCGCGATGTTTCCCATCACGAACTCTCTAAAAGAAATGTCCGCCAGACAGTCCAAAAGCTTATCCGCCACCCTTAAATGTACCATCCATGATGCCATATGCCTTTTCTCCTTTCACGTGCCGGCCACCGAGCTGACCGCTAAATTATATCGCCGCAAAGTGACACTTTTTCTTATTTCATTATAGGGTGTTGTCACACCAGCGTCAATTGCTGTTGCAGCAGAAAGCAATTTCATGTGAATCTTATTATATAGACTAGGTTTTTATGTATAATTAAAGTGTGACAGACGAAAGTTATATCGTTTCTTTTGGCAATCAGACTAATTCGGCTGGCATCAGCAGAGTGGAATCAGCCGCCTGAGGCAATATCCAAGCTTTTCGCAGATTATAGTGTTTTTCAATATATCGAGGAATGCTTTGGCATTTTTCATGTGGAGGGGGATAAAGCGATTTTGGCAGATATTGCCGAATACCTAAAGAATAAGGGGGCAACTGATTATGCAAAAGCTGACAAATGATATTCTCTTATACCATGGAAGCTATTGTGAAGTACAAATGCCCGACTTACAGCAATGCTCAAGGTATAAAGATTTTGGACAAGGCTTTTACCTAACCACATCCCTGAGTCAAGCCGCGAACTTTGCAAAAATCAGCGTCAAAAAGGCAAAAGCAAACGGCATTATAGATATCAGCAAACCTTATGGCATAGTTTCCTATTTCCGCTTTCACCAAATCAAAGAATTAAAAATAAAGCTATACCTTAACGGTGCGGCCCTATAGATCTTTCTGCCCATACCGTATGTGACGATACTGCCGACGAAAAAGGCGCAGCAAGCCGGAGCTCCCCTGCCCCGTCTTACTGCGCCTTCTTCAAAATCCTGACGCTACTCCACCCGCACCGGGTTCTCCTCCACCACCCACGGCAGCCCGTACTGGCTGAGGGCCTCCATGAAGGGATCCGGATCAAACTCCTCCACATTGAACACCCCCGGCCTCTTCCATGTTCCGTTCATCACCAGCATGGCCCCGATCATGGCCGGAACGCCGGTGGTATAGGAGATAGCCTGAGAGCCCAGCTCCCGATAGCATTCCTGATGGTCGCAGACATTGTAAATATAGATGCTCTTCTCCTTCCCGTCCTTCACTCCCGTAAAGATGCAGCCGATATTGGTCTTGCCCACGGTGCGGGGACCAAGGGACGCCGGATCCGGCAAAAGCGCCTTCAAAAACTGGATGGGCACGATCTCCCTGCCCTGAAACATCACGGGATCCGTCCGCAGCATCCCCACGTTCTCCAGACATTTCATGTGAGTCAGATAGCTCTGTCCGAAGGTCATGAAGAACCGGATCCTCTTTACGCCGGGGATGTTCTTGGCCAGAGACTCGATCTCCTCATGGTGCAGCAGATACATGTCCTTTCTGCCCACCTGAGCGAAGTCGTACTCCCGCTTGATCTCCATGGGCTCGGTCTCCACCCAATGGCCGTTCTCCCAGTAGGAGCCCTTGGCGGACACCTCCCTCAAATTGATCTCCGGATTGAAATTGGTGGCAAAGGGATAGCCATGGTCGCCCCCGTTGCAGTCCATGATATCAATGTAGTGAATTTCGTCAAAGTAGTGCTTCAGGGCATAGGCCGAAAAAACACTGGTGACTCCGGGGTCAAAGCCGCTGCCCAGAAGGGCCGTGATGCCGGCCTTCTCAAAACGCTCCCTATAGGCCCATTGCCAGGAATAATCAAAATAGGCCGTGAAGCCCTCCTCCCTGCAGCGCTTCTCATATATGGCACGCCACTTGGGATCCTCCGTGTCCTCCGCCTCGTAATTGGCCGTGTCGATGTAATCTACCCCGCAGGCAAGGCAGGCATCCATGATGGTCAGATCCTGATAGGGCAGCGCCAAGTTCAGCACCGCCTTGGGGGCCTCCCTGCCAATCAGCGCCTTCAGCTCCTCCACATTGTCCGCATCCACCTGCGCCGTGGTGATTTTTGCCCCGGTAGTTCCCTCCAGCTTCGCCTTCAGTTCATCGCATTTACTCACCGTGCGGCTGGCAATGCAGATCTCCGAGAACACATCCGCCTTCTTTGCGCATTTCTGAATGGCCACGGACGCCACGCCCCCGCAGCCTATAATCAATATTTTAGACATTTTCCGCCTCCCTAGCTTATCTTTTAAAGATCTTTTTCGTTATTGTCTTCCGCTGCATGAACCACGCCGCATCCCTCAGCGGATCTCCACCTTCCGCAGCAGCTTCTCCACATAAGCGGGCAGGCAGAAGGCTCCCTGATGGAGTCGGGGGGTATAGTACCTCGTATCCAGCCCTCTCTCCAGCCACCTTTCACCGTCCAGATCATGCACCGGATGATATCTCTTGGAGGCAAAGCCAAAGAGCCAATGTCCCGAAGGATAGGTCGGAATATGGGCCTGATACACCCTGCTTATGGGAAAGTTCTCCACGATACGCCTATGGGCCCGCATACAGGCCATGGCGTCCGCCTCATAAAAAGGGCTCTCATGCTGGTTCACCATGATCCCCTCCTCCTTAAGGGCCTTGTAGCAGCTTCCATAGAATTCCTTGGTGAACAGCCCCTCCCCCGGCCCGAAGGGGTCCGTAGAGTCTACAATGATCAGATCGTATTCGTTTTCCTTGCGCCGCACGAATTTCAATCCGTCCTCGTAATAGATGTGAAGCCTTTCGTCATTCATGCTGCAGGATACACGGGGCAGATATTCCCTGCACACCCCCACCACCTGCTCGTCGATCTCCGCCAGATCAATCCGCTCTATCTCCGGATACTTGGCCAGCTCTCTGACCACTCCTCCGTCTCCTGCTCCGATGACCAGAACACTGCGCACATCCGGGTGTACCGCCATGGGAACATGGACTATCATTTCATGGTAAATAAACTCGTCTCTCTCCGTCAGCATCACGAAGCCGTCCAGCACCAAGAAACGTCCCAGCTCCGGCGACTCAAACACATCGATCCTCTGAAATTCGCTCTCTCCGCCATAAATCTGCCTCTCCACTCGGATAGAAAGCTTCACATCCGGCGTATGGGGCTCCGAAAACCATAATTCCATACCTGCACCTCCTATTCCAGTATTACATCCGCCTTCGGACGCATTGTACCTTCTCACCCTGCGCGCCTAACCCGCGCCCCTTCAAAAAACTATACCCACTCCTCCTTCAGCACATTGAGACGGTCTATGCCCGGATCCTCCGGCCCCGTCATGGAGCAGCCCTTTTCTTTCGCGTAGACGATATATTCCAGTATCTGGGGCGTGATCTCCTCTCCCGGCGCCAGAATGGGGATTCCCGGAGGATAGCACATCACGAATTCGCTGCACACCCGCCCTTTTGTCTCCATGAGAGGCAGGGACTCCTTTTCCGCATAGAAGGCATTCTGGGGGGACACCGCCACCTTGGGCTCGATGTATTCCTGAGTGTACATTCCCGTATTGTCCCGCCCGTATTTGCGCCGGATCTCCACCAGCGCCCCCAGCAGCCGTTCCATGTCCCGCTCCCTATCGCCTATAGAAATATACGCCAGCACATTGGCGATGTCCCCCAGCTCCATCTGAATGTCGTACTCGTCCCGGAGCAGGTCATAAACCTCGATCCCCGCAAGCCCTATGCCCAGAGTGTTGACGGTAAGCTTCGTCTTGTCGAAGTCAAAGATGCTGTCCCCGTTGATCAACTCCGACGTATAGGCATAATATCCGCCGATCTGGTTGATTTCCCCTCTCGCATACTCCGCCAGAGCCGTCACCTTGGCAAACTCCGACCGTCCTCTGAGCGCCAGATTTCTGCGGGAAATGTCCAGACTGGCCAGCAGGAGATAGGAGGCGCTGGTGGTCTGGGTCAGATTGATGATCTGTCTCACATAACCCGGATTCATAGAGGGCCCCATAAGCAGAAAAGAGCTCTGGGTAAGGCTCCCCCCCGACTTATGCATGCTCACCGCCGCCATGTCCGCCCCCGCTGCCATGGCCGACACAGGCATGTCCGCCCCGAAATAAAAATGCGTCCCGTGGGCCTCGTCCGCCAGAACCTTCATACCGTGAGCATGAGCCAGCTTCACAATACTCTTTAAGTCGGAGCAAATGCCGTAATAGGTGGGGTTGTTCACCAGCACGGCAACTGCGTCAGGATGCTCCAGAATGGTCTTCTCTACCTGAGGTACCTTCATGCCCAGAGCGATGCCCAGCTCCCTATCCATGTCGGGATTCACGTAGATGGGAGTGGCCCCGTTGAGCACCAGCGCATTGATCACGCTTCTATGCACGTTCCGGGGCAGAATCACCTTGTCCCCCTTCTTGCAGACACTCAGCACCATGCTCTGCACCGAGGATGTAGTGCCGCCCACCATCAGAAAAGCATAGGCCGCTCCGAAGGCCTCCGCCGCCAGCTCCTCGGCTTCCCGGATCACCGATACGGGATGACAGAGATTGTCCAGCGGCTTCATGGAATTCACATCTATTCCCACGCACTGCTGCCCCAGCAGCGCCGCCAGCTCCGGATTGCCCCTCCCCCGCTTGTGCCCCGGCACGTCGAAGGGGACTACCCGCGCCTGACGAAATTCCTCCAGCGCCTGAAAGATCGGCGCTCTTGCCTGATCATAACGTCCTATTTTCATATTTGTTCCTATTCCAGTTCCGCATCCTAGTTCGTTCTCCGAAAACCCTTCCGGGTGCTTTCGGGATTTCTGCTGTTTCCTGTTCCGCATCCATCCCTTCAGCACCCTTTCACCAAAGTTCAGGGAAGGGGTTTTTGGATCCTCCAACTTAGTATATATTTCTTCCGCTGTAGATCTCTATCATTTCCCTGCGGAGGTTGTCCATGATCTCCAGCCGCAGCTTCGGCGGCAGCTCATACACATCGCTGTTGAAAAGATAGTTCTGCAGATCGATCTCCTTTATGAGCATCTTGGTGTGGAAAATGTTGGCCTCGTACACATTGATGTCCACCGTGTCGTATCTTCGCAGGGTCGCCTTGTCGATGAAATCCTGAATGGAGGTGATGCGGTGATCCATAAACAGCTTCTGGCCGCTCACGTCTCTGGTGAAGCCCCTCACCCTATAATCCATGGTAATGATATCCGAATCAAAGGATCCTATCAGATAATCCAGCGTGGACAGCGGCGTGATCTCCCCGCAGGTGGCCACATCGATGTCCACCCGGAAGGTGGCCAGACAAGTGTCGGGATGGTATTCCGGATAGGTGTGGACGGTAATGTGGCTCTTGTCCAGATGGGCCACCGTGGTGTCCCCCACCGGAATCTTGCTGTCGTCCGCGATGAGAATGGTCACGGAACTGCCCTGCGGCTCATAGTCCTGACTGGAAATGTTCAGCACTCTGGCCCCGATCATGTTGGTCACGTCCACCAGAAGCTTGGTGAGACGTTCGGAATTGTACTGCCTATCGATATAGGCGATATAATCCTTCTGTTCCCGCTGAGATTTTGCATAGCATACATCATAGATATTGAAGCTCAGAGACTTTGTCAGATTATTAAAACCGTACAATGCAAATTTTTCGCTCATGTTCATACCTCCCTGGGCAAAACAGCTATCTGATATTGTATTTAAAAGCGACTGCGAGGCCGCCGGCAATGGCAAAGCAAAAAATATTTTGCGGATGCCAAAAAGACAAGCGCCACTTTTCGTCACTTGCCTTGCAAATTCTCCAGATCCCTTCCCTTACAACTGCCATGGATGCCCCGCCGCACCCAAGCAATCTCACTGGTTTATAGCAAAGTTGCTCCCTAAAGCATCTCCTCCATCTCCTGCTGTATGTACAGAGGCTCCTCTATGAGTCCGATGCCGACAAAGACAGCCCATACGTATGGCGCTCCATATACGTTCAGCGTCTTGGGCCCTACGATCCTTTTCACGGCAGCCTCCCCCTCCTGATCCAGACGCAGCTTTTCATACGCCTTCTCAAAGGTGCTTCTGGTGATGGAGCGTTCCCTCCTATCCGTGAACAGCTCTCCCCCCTTGATGCTGTACGTGAAGGGAAGGCCCTTTTTGGTGAGAAATTTTTTCCCCTCGTATGCCCGTATTTCATCCCATAGGCCGGGGAGCTTTATCTTTGAAGTATTAAGTATCATGTGTCTCCTCCCGGCATGCCCCCTTAAGGAACAGCCGTCAAAGAGCCGACGCGATCCGGCTGCAGGCCGCAGGAACGCGCAACGCCCCCTTTCTTCCGTAGCTCGCCGCAGCCCATGTATAAATGGTACTCGAAATACGGCTCGATGTCAACATGGGAAAGCATATTTGTCAAGATCTGAAGCCATTTTGCCTTCATCCCGGTCCATAGACTTCACGAAGCTTTTGTGGACGGACAGCGCCCCGCTGCAGCCGTCCCCTTCCGCAGACAGCATGATGCAGGGGGTCCTGGCCGGAACCTCCTGAAACACAAACTCCCCGTCCCCCTTCCGGAACTCAAAGAGCTCCCCGTCCGTATACAGCGCCACTCTGCCGCAGCTGCTGTAGCAGGTCACGGTATAATTGCCGCTCTTGAGCCTTCTAACGCTCTCCGGCGCCAGATACACAAACGGCTCTTCACTCCACCTTGCCTTGTATTTGTAATAAAGCGCAGTGGGGCATTTCCTATGGGCCAAAAAGAAGGCGTCAGAATCGCCCCGATAGGCAGGCACCCTTTCCCCTTGGCCTTCCTCCCCCCAGCGTATTGCCACGGCTCCATCCCATGCACAGACAAGCAAATCCTGCCCTTCCAAACCGCCCCTTTCAAACATCAAAATGCCGAAACGGTCACAGAGACGGGAGAGAAAGGGCCCTTGGTCCTTTCTCTCCACACAGATGCTGTTGGCCCCCAGCTGCAAAAGCGTCCGAAAGTCCGAAAGCGCCTGCCTCCGGCGTTCCGTCTCAGAGCCGCCCTCCGGCAGAGAATAGGACACTGCCCTCACCGCCAGAGGCTGGCCGTTCAGCAGAATCTCGCCCGCTCCCCCCGCATGAACCTCCCGCAGGCACAGCTTCGTGTATATCCGGTCCAGACATGCCCCCTGAACCGTCAATGTCGCCTCCACTTCATATAAAAAAGGATCCCTGCGCCCCTGCCAGAGGCGGGGCTGTACCAGAACCGTCTTCAGAGGCTCCTCCTCACCTACGGTCTGCATTCCCTCCGCCACCACGTTTCCCTCCCCGGCCATAAGGGAAAGGCGGATTACCGGCCGGGGAGACTGGGTATATCCCTCACCGGCTCCAAAACGCCGGGCCTGTGCCCCCGGGATTTCCGTCTGCAGAAGGTCTCCTTTCACATGAAAGCGCCATTCCAGAAACGCCTTGCCGTTCTCCAGCTTACACCTTGCCTCTGCTCCTGCACCCGGAGCGCTTCTGTCAAATTCCATGGGCTTCCCTCCCGGACATCATCCCATAAGTCCTCATTCCTGCTGCCCCTTGCGCTTTTCCCGCAGAAGCGCCGTGTTCTTCTCCACCTCTCCTCTGGTGAGAGGGTAGGCGAACTGAAGAATGAAAAAGACCGCCAGATAACACAGTCCCGGAACCAATGTGGCTACCGTATAGATCTTCTCCGCCACCTCCTTGGTCTGGCCCGGAGCTTCGGAGATATATCCAATGGCAGTGAGCACGATGCCGCCTACGCCCCCCGCCAGAGCCTGCCCTACCTTTCTGGCAAAGGAATAGACCGCGTAGACCGTTCCGTCCTCCCTTTTTCCCGTTGCTATCTCCTGATAGTCAATGATGTCCGTGATAAACGCCCAGATCACCAGATTAAACAGCCCCACTCCCATGGAAGCCAGAAAAAGCAGTGCCATAAATAGGGGAATGCTTCTCACCCGCAGGAAAAACAGCGCCAGATACACCACTCCCGCCCCCAGCATCCCCAGCGCCCCCGCCTCCTTCTTTCCGAAGCCTTGAACCAGCCGGGAAATAAAGGGGGCCAGAATCAGCACGCTGCCGATGCTTACAATATTGACCGCAACCAGTGCCTTGGAATTCTTGAAATAATCCAGAAAAAGATAGTTGTTCATGGTCTGGCTCAACAGACTGGCCAGCAGCAGAACCAGCGCGGCGCATACCAGCGCCAGCAGCGGCCTATTGCCCCCCAAACCCCGAAGCATGCTAAAGACCCCTTCCTTCTTCTCATTCTTTTTGTAAAAGAACACACGCTCCCTGCACAGAAAATAGCAGAGCCCGTAGCAGCCCACTGACAGCACGCCGAACACCGCCGCCGTCACAGTGAAATTCACGGGACGAACGATCTGATTGCCTTCCATATCCGACTCATAGACGATCAGCGGAACCAGCACTCCTATGACCAGCCCCGCAAGGCTCGCACCGATGCTGCGGAATGTGGACAGAGACGCCCTATCCTTCACATCCGGACTGATCACCGAGGCCATGGAGCCGTAGGGAATGTTGATAGCCGTGTAGCAGAAGCTGCTCCAAAGCAGATAAGTGAATACCACATAGGCCATTTTCACCGGGTAAGGCCAGTCCCGCACGAAATATAGATACATGATGCTGCTGGACACCGCCACCGGGATGCACATCCGGCGTATCCAGGGCCTGAATCTTCCGTCTGACCCAGGCCGGACATGATCCACGATCCGCCCCATGGTAACGTCCGTGAAGGCGTCAACCAGTCTGGCGCCCATGAAGAGCAGCCCCACCGCAAAGCCCCCCAGACCCAGCACCTTTGTGTAGAATACCATCAGATAATTGCTGGCAAATATAAAGCTGAAATCGTTTCCGAAGTCCCCGAACATATAGCCCAGCTTGTCCCGGAGTCCGAAGGGCCGCACCGCCGCTTCCTTCGTCCCCGCATTTTCTCCGTCCGCCCTAGACATAGCTACCTCCCTGAAAATGACATAAAATGCATGAATGAGGTTAGTATATCAGATCCGGAAAAAATTATTCGTCCATTGCCCTGGCCGTCACATTCGGCAGCTGTTTCCCCCGTGAGCCTCTCCCGACGTTCCAGAGCCCTGCGAGGCATAGAGCCAAGGCATGGAACCCCGGCCACGACAAACGCATGAGTAAATAAAATGTGAACAAACTGCTCCATTATCCGTTATAATGGAAATAAAAACGGAGAT